>Ga0079037_100000328_pt1 | contig 20509 bp, 21 predicted proteins | sample Mud3Dept4metaG_FD_71479 | JGI IMG/M metagenome (GOLD analysis project Ga0079037, IMG submission 71479) | Freshwater wetland microbial communities from Ohio, USA, analyzing the effect of biotic and abiotic controls - Mud 3 Core 4 Depth 4 metaG | ecosystem: Environmental > Aquatic > Freshwater >... | reverse complement strand
CCCCCGGAGTTGGCAAGGCTAGCCGATCACGGCGCGGGTTGATACTGTCGGCGACGCACGGGAGGCCTGGGCCTGTCGTCGGCCATCCAGAATCAATACATGACGCAATAGCTCAGTTGGGGGAAACCATGACCGAGCGACCGAAGTTCAATCGCCGCGAGTTGCTCGGCGCCGGGATGGTCTTGCCGCTCGGCGCGCTCGCCGCGCCGGCGGAGGCCGCGACCGGAACCTGCAAGCTGACGCCGCGGCAGACGACCGGCCCGTTCTATCCGGTCCAGGACCAGGTGGACAAGGACGTCGACCTGACCCGGTTGGTCGGGCACGACGACCCCGCGGCCGGAGAGGTCATACGCGTCCAGGGCCGCGTGCTGGACGAGACCTGCACGCCGGTCGCAGGTGCGCTCGTCGACCTGTGGCAGGCCGACGCCAATGGCCGCTACTCGCATCCGGCCGACCCGAACCCTGCCCGGCGCGATCCGAACTTCCAGGGCTGGGGCCAGGCCGTCACGGAGGCCGACGGACGCTACTCGTTCAGGACGATCAAGCCGGCCGCCTACCCGCTCGAGTTCCTCGATGGCAGGCCGGACGAGCGACTTGGATACCGCACGCCGCACCTCCATTTCCGGGTCTCCAGGCGCGGTTTCCGCGAGCTTTCGACGCAGATGTATTTTGCGGGTGAGTCACTGAACGCCGAGGACATCCTGCTGCGGGCGGTTCCAGAGGCGGAACGATCCCGCCTGGTGATTACCCCCGTCAAGGCCGGCCCGCAAGACCCGCCCGTGTTCCAGTTCGATCTCACGATCGCACGGAGCTGAGCGGCGCGGACGCTGGGTCGCGACGTCGCGATCCGCACCACCATCGCGCATGCCCGGGCGGACGGGCGCGCGGTTGTGGTGCGTCGAGTGACGGCCAACGGGCTGCGAACCGTCCCGGGCAGCAAATTCTCCCGACTTTCCGCGCCACGCCTTGTTGGCACGCCGGTTGCTTGTTGGTCCCGGAATGAATCCGCCGCGACGAGCACGCATGACATCCCACGTTGATCCTTTGCTCGGCTGGCGCGAGCGACCGGGGATCCTCGGGCAGCACGCCTCGAGCCCCGAGTCGGTGCACGCGCTGCTGGGGTACTTCCTGCGCGACCGGCTGTCCCCCAGCCCCTTCCCTGGCCGCGACAGGCTGGCACGGGAAGGAATGTTCGACTGGGGACTCGCGCCGCCGCTCGAGAAGGTGATCGAGCGGCCCGAGCACCTGCAGGCCCTGATGCAGATGCCCGAGATCTACCGGAACAGCGTCGCGGTGATCGAGCCCTGGCCCAACGTCGGCACCAATTCCCGCGGCGAGCAGGTGCGGGCCTCGAAGAACACCGCTTACGTTCTCCAGCAGGTTGCTGATGCCGACACCATCTTGTATCCCGTGTGGCGCAGCGGCATCCAGCATGCCGAACGACTCTCGAACGTCCTCAGCAGCGGCATCGCGACCATCGTGCAAGGCGGCAACCCCTCGGTGCACGACGCCAGCAGCTTCGACGGTGCGAATGCCAGTCTCGACGACATCCTCGAACTGATTGACCAACTGCTGATGCGCCGCTCGACCGGCAGCGGGCCCAGCATCTTCATCTGTCTCGGGCACCAGCTGGCCGCCGCATCGCACATCCGGCTGCTGCAGCGGGCCACCCGGGATGTCCTCGGGCTGGCTCGGCTGCCCATGGATCCCGCAGGCCGCTGCCTGTCGGTCCTGCAACGGCTCTGCAGGCACATCGTCGAAGTCGGGGAGTCACTGCCCGTCCTGAAGCGCGGCACGGTCGTGGCCACCGGCTGGAACGACCCGCGCTTCGCCGTTGCGCGCAACGAGGAATTCGAGATCGGCACGCGTCGGCTGATGCCGCATGCGCCGCTCGGTGACCGGTCACACCTGCCCGAGAGCCTCGTCCTGGCGCACGGCCTGGTCGCGGATGAGCTCGACGGCGTCATCGACCTCGTCATGACGCTCGAACGCGAGGTGCACGTGGAGATGTTCCACGGCGACGAAGTCAACGAGGAGGCGATCCTGTTCGCCAACTGGGCCTACAAGAGCCTGCACGATGCGATCATCCCGCTGCGACATGCGCTGGCGGTCAGTCCCGCCGCGTGGCTGCTGAGCCTGCCGTACGGCATCGAGATCCTGGGGCAGACGCAGGTGGACGAAAGCAACTGGACGGAAGTCTGCGCAACCGCGATCTACTACAAGGACTGGGAGACGCAGCGCGTGCGGCGCTCGTTCACCTGCCAGTTTCACCCGGAGCTGATGGCCGACATCCGCGACATCGGCGGTCGCTCGGCGCCCCGCTACCACGAACTGAAGAATCACGACGGCGTGCGCCTGCTGATCCGCCTGCTCTATCACGGCATGCAGGAATGACGGCGCGCTGGGGCATTGGTGGCCGGAGTCAGGTCCCCAACCATTGCTTGGACAGGGCGAAGTTGCCCATGAAGAGATCATCGAGCCCGGTGGAGTAGAAGCATCGAAGAGCGTCGACCGGGGATTCCACGATCGGCTCGCCCATGATGTTGAAGCTGGTGTTCAACACCACGGGGACGCCACTCAAGGCGGCGAACTTCGTGATCAACTCGTGATAGAGAAGGTTGGTGTCCCGGCTGACCGTCTGAAGGCGGGCGGTACCGTCCACGTGCGTGATGGCCGGCAGCACGCCGCGCTTGCGCTGCAGCACGTTGCAGACCTTCAACATGAAGGGATCCTCGACGCCCAGGTCGAAGAACTCATTGCGGGCCTCCACGGTCGCAGACGGTGCGAACGGCCGGAACGCCTCCCGGTGCTTCACTTCGGCGTTGATGCGATCCTTCATGGCCGGGTTCGTGGGATCGGCGAGGATGCTCCTGTTGCCGAGCGCCCGCGGCCCGATTTCCATGCGCCCCTGGAACCAGCCGATGATCCGCTGCTCAGACAGCTTGCGGGCCGCCACGCCGGCGATGTCCTCGTGATGCTCGTAGCGCACCTTCGCCTCGTCCAGCACGCTCCTGATCTGTGCGTTGTCGTAGGACGTGCCGACGTAAGGATCCAGGTGCACGAACTCGCGCGGCCGGCCCAGGATCGCGTGCTGCAGGTAGAACGCGGCCCCGATGGCGGTGCCGTTGTCGCCGGCGGCCGCCATGATGTAGACGTCGTCGAACGGCGTCTCGCGCAGGATCCGGCCATTCATCACGCTGTTCAGCGCCACACCGCCCGCGATCACAAGGTGTCGTTCGCCGGTGCGCTCGTGCAGCTGCCGCGCCATCTTCAGGCCGCATTCCTCCAGGACCCGCTGCGCGGCCGCCGCGACGTCGCGATGGCGGTCCTCGAAGGGGCCGTTGCGGTTGCGTGCCGGGCCGAAAGCCTCCTCGAAGCGCGGTCCGAAGCGCAACTTTGAGAACCACGGGTAGCCGAACCAGGACGTGTCCACGTGGATACGACCCTCCGGGTCGATCCGCACCATCTCGCGGAACCGCGGGTAGAACCGCTCCGGGTCCCCGAAGGGCGCAAGGCCCATCGTTTTGCCCTCGTCGTAGTTCGGCTGGAACCCGCAGTAGTGGGTAGCCGCCTCGTAGAACGATCCGAGTGAATGCGGAAAATAGGACTCCCCGAAGGACTCGACGCGCGTGCCCTGGCCGCGACCGAGGAAGGAAGTTGACCACTCGCCGGAGCCGTCGATCGACAGGATTGCCGCCGACTCGAACGGCGAGACGAAGAAGCTGCCCGCGCCGTGGCAGTGGTGGTGCGGAATGTAGTGAACCTGCGGACCGCAATCTTCCTCGGGCCAGAGTCCCCGATACCACTTGCGGAACTCCCGATGCTTCTGGACCGACCAGAAGAGGTCGTATCGAAGGAACGGGCGGACTGATCTGGGCCGGGCCAGCCGGTAGGCGAGTTTCCGTTGCAAGTGCAGCCACGGCCTGACCGACACGGCGATATGCGCTATGTCGCTGGGCGCCACGCCTGCCATTTCGAAGCAGCGCTCGATCGCGTTCCAGGGGAACTCGAGCGTGTGCTTCCGTCGGGTGAAGCGCTCCTCCTCGAGGGCGCAGACCAGCCGCCCGTCGCGGACGATGCAGGCCGTAGAGTCGTGGAACGCGTAGTTGATTCCGAGGATCGTGGTAGACATCCGTGTCCACTTGGGCTGTCGCATTGGCGGCAATATCCTTGATGCGGTTGCCGTGGGCAAGTCCGGCTGAGCACCGTGCGCCAATGGTGCCGGGCCGCTTCAGGGCAAGCTCCAGCGAGTTCTTCATCGGCGCCGCCACGGTCATCTGGCCGACGCCGCCCGGGACGGCCAAGATCCATGCCGTGAACCACTTGTGGCGGCAATGACCAGGAATGCCGCCTGCCGGTACCCGACGTGGTCGAACAGCACAACTCGATCGCGGTTCGCTCAGAGACGAAGCGCGGCACGGAGCCAATGCGTCGGGTCAACTCAGACGCCAGAGGTCCGCCTGCTGGGAATGGCCCCGCGAATGGGAACGGCGGGCCGCCAGCGATGTCGGATCGTCGACGGCCCGTCCGAATCGATCACTTCCTGTCGTAGACCATCACGGTGTCGTACGCGACTCCGTCGGTCGCGGTGCCTTTGCTGGCCAGCGTCAGTTCCTTGCCGTCCTTGGAAACGGTTCGCTTGGTCTCCCCGACCACTTTGCCGCCCTTCTTCTGGGTGCTATGGACGGTATGGCTGTCCACCTGTTTCAACGTCAGCGTGTCGAAATTGGCCGATCCGGTGACGGGATAGTCCTTGCCATCGGTCTTGAAGGTCGACCTGACGATGGTCTCCTTGCCGTCGGCCGCAACGCTCTTCCAGGTCATTGTGATGCCGTCAGCGGACTCGGTGTAGGTGCGGGTATCGGTCTTGGGTGCCGGTCCCGGGCTGAACTTGGACTTGGCCAGGTTGAGTTGCCAGGTGCCCACCACCGGGTTGGCGGCGACGGCGACAGTGGTAAAGGCAAGCATGGCAGCGAGTCCAACGGTCTGCAGCAAAGCTTTCATGAGTGAGTACTCCCCGAGATGACTGGCTATTGAAGATCGAGGTCGTGCGCGGGCCAGTCGCGATGGACTCTCGCGTTTGACCCCGCAACAATCTTACGCCCATTCTTCCACCCGGGGTCGCGTGCTGATGGAATCTCGAGGCATCCAGCCGTTCGCGCTCCATCCATTCCAGTTCGTCCGCGGTTCGGCGCAGCGGGTCGCGCGCTGGAACTTCTGTCGGTCGGTCATGGGCCATCGTGTCGCGCGACCTGACGGGCGTCGCCGCGCATTTGTGGCGGGAACGCGCAGTAGGAGAAGCCCCGGCGCGTGACCGGGGTCATCGTGCTGATAGCAACGGACGCGCTGGCCGCTTTGCGTGGTCAACTCAGGCCCAGCCCCGCGAGGCCAAGGCCGAGCAGCGCGAGCGTGCCGGGTTCCGGGACTTGGACGCCGCCACTGTCGACGATTCGCAGGTCGGCCGAACGGTCGTAGAAGATCTCGGTCAATTCGGAGCAGGCGGACCCACCCACTGCGGACAGGGTGGCGGGACCGAACGCCATGGTCGGATCCACGGCGAGGTCGAATGCCCACAGGTTGACCGAGACGTTTGAACCACCAGCCGATCCGTTGAGAATCGCGCTGCGGTACGCGGGGAGTGGCTGCGACACACCGGTGGGCCGACAAGAATCGGTTCGAGCGCCATAACCAGAGCTTGATGCAGCGCTTCGAGGCCCACTTAGCTGAGCGTGGCCTGGAACGACCCGCCAGCCGCCACAGTGCTGCTGTTTGGCGTCAGCACGAACCCGAGAGGGATTATCAGCCCAATTCTCGGAGTTCCGGCCGGATGCCGGACGAGTCCGGAAAGCACTGGAAGGGTATATGGTGGGCCGTGATGGGATCGAACCATCGACCAACTGGTTAAAAGCCAGCTGCTCTACCGCTGAGCTAACGGCCCGCCCCGGGGAAGGGCGCGAATGATAGCGGATCGGCCGCCGGCGATCACCGATAGCGGGTGGGATCAGGCATCCGGGCTGCAGCAAAGCCCGCACGGCGCAGGCGGCAGGAATCGCAGCGACCGCAGGCCCGGCCGTCCGCATCGGCCTGGTAACAGGACACCGTCAGCGAGTAATCGACGCCCAGCGCCTCGCCGCGGCGGATGATCTCGGCCTTGCTGAGCGAGATCAGCGGCGCGCGGATGCGCAGGCGCTCGGCATCTTCCACCCCTGCCCGCGTGGCGAGGTTGGCCATGTGCTCGAAGGCCGCGACGAAGGCCGGGCGACAGTCCGGGTAGCCGGAGTAGTCCACCGCATTCACGCCGATGAAGATGTCGTGCGCGCCCAGCACCTCGCTCCAGGCCAGCGCGAACGACAGGAACACCGTGTTTCGCGCCGGGACGTACGTCACGGGAATGCCTGTGGTCGCCGCCTCGGGCACGGCGATGCCCCTGTCGGTCAAGGCGGAGCCGCCGAAGATCGCCAGGTCTATGTGCATAACGCGGTGCGCGACCGCACCGAGCATGGTGGCCACACGGGCGGCCGCGACCAGTTCCGCCTCGTGCCGCTGCCCGTACGCGAAGCTGAGCGCGTGGCACGCGTATCCCTCCGCCTTCGCGATTGCCAGGCAGGTCGCGGAATCGAGCCCGCCCGACACCAGCACCACGGCTGGGCGGCGGGGCTGCGCAGGGGCGGCCTGTGAGCCGGACGCACTCATCGACCGGGCTCGTTGCCCCACAGGATCTTGTGCAGCTGTATCTGCAGGCGCACGTGGAGCCTGTCGCCCAGGATCCATTCGGCGAGTTCGCGCGGCTCGACCTGCCCCCAGCTCGGCGACATCAGCACCTGACAGGGCAGTTCGGGATGGCTGCGCAGCAGCCCGCGCGCCCATTCATAATCTTCCCGCGAGCACACGACGACCTTCACCTGGTCGTGCTCGCGCAGCAGGCCGAGGTTGGCCAGTCGATTGCGGTCGGCCTCGCCAGAGCCCGGCGTCTTCAGGTCCACGACGCGACTGACCCTCGGGTCCACCGGGGCGATGTCGATCGCACCGCTGGTCTCGAGCGAAACCGCGAAACCCGCGTCGCAGAGGGCGGCCAGCAGTTCGAGGCAGGATTTCTGGGCAAGCGGCTCGCCGCCGGTGACGCACACATGCCGCACGCCGCTGCCGCGTGCGACCTCGACCAGTTCCGGCACGGTGCGCCAGTCGCCGCCGTAGAACGCGTACTGCGTGTCGCAGTACACGCAGCGCAGCGGGCAACCGGTGAGCCGGATGAACAGCGTCGGCCAGCCGACCGCGTCCGCCTCGCCCTGGATCGAGACGAAGGTTTCAGTGAGCTTGACCCGGCTCACCGCTTCTCGACGTCCATCCTCGCCAGCCGCTCGGCCGCGAGGCGGGCGGCCTCGGTGCCCGGATAGTTGGACGTCACCTTCTCGAGCGTGGCGCGGGCATTCCTGAATGCCTTGAGCTCGTACTGGGAGAACCCCACCTTGAGCAGCGCATCGCCGGCCTTGCCGGAGTCCGGGTACTTGTCGAGCACACGCTGGAACGCGCTGAGGGCAGGCTGGTACTCCTTCTGCACGTAGTACGCCTCACCGAGCCAGAACGCGGCACTGTCTGCCCGCTGCCCGGTGGGGTACTTGGTGAGGTACACCTGGAAGCCGCGCACCGCGTCCGGGTAGCGCCCAGCCTTCAGCGCCGCAAAAGCGTCGCCGTAGACCGTGGTCTCGTCGGCCTCGCGTATCGCCTCGGGGCTCGGCGCCTCGCCACCGGGCTGCGGCGCGCTGTTCTCGAGCAGCAGCAGGCGGCGGTCGAGGTCGGCATAAAGGTCGCGCTGCTGCTGGCGCAGCAACTGCAGTTCATGGCGCGCCTCCTCGATCTGGCCGCGCAACGACCGCAGTTCGGCACGCGCCGCTTCGATCTGCTGCTGCATGGGCACCAGGCTCTGGTTCGAGCGCTCCACGGTCGCGAGCCGCGCATCCATTTCGTTGGCCCGCGCCTCGAGTTCCTTGTTGCTCGCCGTGGCGTGAGCGAGCGCAGCCGGCAGCAGCAGGGCCGACATCAGCAGTGCTTGCGCTGGGCGCATGTTCATTACCGGGCTACTGCGCGTAGACGAGTTCGACGCGGCGATTCTGGGCGTAGGCCGCTTCGTCGGAGCCTTCCACCGCCGGGCGCTCCTCACCGTAGCTCACGGTGGTGATCTGCGCTTCGGCAACGCCCTGCACCAGCAGGGCACGACGCACGGTCTGCGCGCGGCGCTCGCCCAGGCCGATGTTGTACTCCCGCGAACCGCGCTCGTCGGTGTGTCCCTCGAGACGCACGCGGGCCGTCGGATACTTCACGAGGTACGACGCGTGCGCGGCCACGACCGGAACGTACTCCGGACGGATCTCGCTGCTGTCGTACTCGAAGTACACGACGCTCTTCTGCTGGAGGTCGGCCAGCGCCTGCTGTTGCGGTGTAAGCGCAGCGCCCGTCGTACCACCCGCCGCGGACGCATCGCCGCCCAGGCCGCTGCTGCTGGCAGCAGCGCCGGTGTCACCAGAAGCGGTGCCCGCCTCGTCCGGCTTGGTAGGCTTCTGGCAAGCTGCCAGGCCGAGGGACAGGACCGCGATCGCGAGCACGTGCATCCACTTCATAGTTGAATCACTCCTGGAAAATCCTGATTGCTGCTCTGGCGAGCACGCTCGAAAAGCTGCGCGCCTTGTACCACAACCCCGGGCCCCATTCACCCGCGCGGCGCGAACGGCTGCCAGGCCGGGTCACGCACGTCGCCCTGGTCCGAACTGAGGCGCTGCTGGAACGCGCCGTCGGACGAGGCGATGGCGAGCGACCCGCGGCCACGGTCTCGCGTCGCATAGAGCACCAGCGCCCCGTTCGGCGCGAAGCTCGGCGACTCGTCCTGGCGGGCATTCGTGAGCACGCGCAGGTTGCGCGAGGCGATGTCCATGACCGCGATCCGGTAGCCACCGCGATCGAGCGTGACCAGCGCGAGTTCCTTGCCGTCGGGCGAGACGCGCGGTCGCGCGTTGTAGGCATTGGTGAACGTGACTCGCTCGGCCTTGCGCGCCTGGTCGAGCACCACGCGGTATACCTGTGCGTTGCCCGCCCGGTCGGACGTGAAGTACAGACTCTGACCGTCGCGCGACCACTCCGGTTCCGTGTCGATCGCTTCGTCCGAGGTGACCCGCGTCAGTGTCTGGGTCGCGAGTTCCAGCGTGTAGATGTCCAGGTTGCCGTCGCGCGACAGCGTGAGCGCGAGCTTGCGTCCGTCCGGCGACCACGCCGGGGCGCCATTGATGCCGGCTCGCGCGGACACCCGCCGACGCTCGCCGGAGGCGAGCCGCTGCACGTAGATCGCCGAACTCTTGCCTTCGAACGACACGTAGGCGAGGTTCTGCCCGTCGGGCGACCACGACGGCGACATGATCGGCTCGCGGGACTCGAGGATGATGCGCGGGTTGTAGCCGTCGGCGTCGGCGACGATCAGCCGGTAGCGTTGCGCGGGGGGCCTGCCGTCCACCGCGACGTAGGCGATGCGGGTCGAGAACGCACCGGGAATTCCCGTCAGCCGCTCGAACACCAGGTCGGCGATGCGGTGCGCCGTGGCGCGCAGTCCCTTGTCGGTGGACGGCAGCCGCTGCGCGAGCAGTGAGGCGCCGGTTCGCACGTTGTGCAGCTCGAAGCTGACCGCCAGCGCCGACCCGTCGGGCTCGACGCGGCCGACGACGATGAAGTCGGAACGCAGCAGCCGCCAGTCCTCGTAGCGGATCTCCGCGCCTGAGGTCGGGCGCGCCACCAGGTCGCGTCGCTCGAGCGGTGCAAACCGCCCGCTCATGCGCAGGTCGTTGGCAATGACGGCGGCGACGTCGGCAGCGCCGCCGTCCGCCTGCCCACCGAACGGAACCACGGCGATCGGCACGGCATCGCGCACGCCCTGCGTGATGTCGAGGCGCAACTGGGCATGGCCCGGCACTGGGCCGAGGAGCGCCGCCGCCAGGAGCGTCAGCGCCGCGGCACGGGATCTGAGGGCTGCGGTAATCGACTGCATCGTTGCGCTACTCCGTCGGCTGAAACACGATTTCCAGGCGCCGCTCGAAGGCGCGGGGATCCCGCGGCGCCGGCAGCGGCGAGGCCTTGTACACGGCGTTTGTGATGGACTCCCGGACCGCCTGGTCGCCATTGCACGCACCGAGCTTGACGTCCACCACCGTGCCACCCGGAGCCTGGGTCACGTACAGCGTGCACTGCAAGCCGGCCCGCGCGGAGGGCGGCCGGATCCAGTTGCGCTCGATGGTCTGCACCAGCAGCGCTCGATACTCGTCCATCACGCCCGAGCGGGCCAGGGCCGCCGTCTCCTCCTCGGCCGCGAGACGGCGCTGCAGGTCTGACTCGCGCTCGGCGCGACTCTTCGCCTCGCGTTCCGCCTGAGCCTGCGCCTCGGCCTTGCGCCTGGCCTCAGCCGCCTCCGCCTTCTTGCGCTCCGCGTCCTCGGCCGCCTTGCGCTTCGCGTCGGCCTCGGCGGCACGCTTGCGTTCGGCCTCCTCCGCAAGTCGCCGCTCGGCCGCCGCCTTCTCGCGCGCGAGCTGCGCCTCGCGTTCCTGCGCGGCGCGCTCCTCGAGCTGGCGCTGCTCACGCGCCGCTGCGGTCGCGCGCTCGGCTGCCGCCGCTTCCTCCGCGCGCTGTTCCTGCGGCGGCTCGGCCACCGGCTCGGGCGGTTTCACCGTCTCGGCCGGTGGCTGCACGGCAGGGGCGCTGCGCGGCTGTGGCAACGGCCCGGCCGGGGCCGGCGCATCCACCACGTAGCCTTGAATGGCGAGCTCGACCGGTGGCTGCGATGACGTCCAGCGCAGCGCAGCCACGCCAAGCAATGCCACCAGCCCGAGATGCAACCCCGCGGAGCCCGCCAGGGGCCGCAGGTGCTCTTGGAAAAAGCCCGGCATTCGTCAGCGCGTCCCGCTCTTGCGCTGGGCCGACGACGGTGACTCGGTGGCGAATCCCACCTTCTGCGCCCCGGCCTGTTGCAGCAGTGCCATGCCCTCGACCACCCGCCCGTATTCGACTGTCCTGTCTGCCTTGACCAGCACGGGGCGCTCGGGTTCCCGGCGCAGGGCCGCCGAGACGACTTCCAGAACTCGATCGGCGCCCTGCGGCACCTGCGAGTCACCGATGTTGAGGTACAGGCCACCCTCGGCATCGATGCTCAGCACCAGCGGCTCGATGTCCGGCGGCAAAGGCTCGGCCGCGGCCTTGGGCAGGTCCACCTTGATGCCCTGGCTCAGCATCGGCGCCGTCACCATGAAGATGATCAGCAGCACCAGCATCACGTCGATGTACGGTACGACGTTGATCTCGCCCATCAGTCGCCGCCCCCGTTTACTGGTCACGGACGCCATGGTTCAGCCCTCCACCCCGGCATGGCGCTGCAGGATCGTCGAGAACTCCTCCATGAAGGCGTCGTAGCGCAACTCGAGGCGACCGACCTGGTCGGCGTAACGGTTGTAGGCGATCACTGCCGGGATCGCGGCGAACAGGCCCATTGCGGTGGCGATCAGCGCTTCGGCGATTCCGGGGGCGACCATCGCGAGCGTCGCCTGCTGGACGTTCCCGAGGCCCTGGAAGGCGCTCATGATGCCCCACACCGTGCCGAACAGCCCGACGTAGGGGCTGGTGGAGCCGATGGTCGCGAGCGTCGAGAGGTTCTGCTCGAGGCGGTCGGTTTCGCGCAGCTGCGCGACGCGCATCGCGCGCCGGCTGCCTTCGAGCAACTGCGCGCCGCTGATGCCGGCCTGCCTCCTGAGCCGCGAGAACTCGCGGAACCCCGCAACGAATACGCCGGCCATGCCGGTCGGCGAACCGGACTCGAGCGACTTGTAGAGCCCGGCGAGGTCGCCACCCGACCAGAACTGCTCCTCGAAGCGGTCCGCCCCCTGCCGCTCGGCGCCTAGCAACTGGCGCTTGCGGAGGATGATCGCCCAGGAGACGACGGAGGCGCCGACCAGCAGCGCCATCACGAACTGCACGATCAGGCTCGCCTGCAGGATCAGGTCGAGGGCGGAATGGTCACCAATCATGCGTCTTCCTCACGCGTCGAACAGGCCCAGCGAGCCGCCGGCGCGCTCGATCGCCGGCGGAGTCAGGCCGAAGTGTAGATAGGCATTGCGCGCCGCCACCCGGCCGCGGGCGGTGCGCATGATGAAGCCCTGTTGGATCAGGAATGGCTCTATGACATCCTCGATCGTCCCGCGTTCCTCACCGAGCGCTGCCGCCAGACTGTCGACGCCCACCGGGCCGCCGTCGAACTTCTCGATGATGGTGAGCATCAGTTTCCGGTCCATCGGGTCGAAGCCCTGCGGGTCCACGTCGAGCAGATCGAGCGCCGCCTGCGCCACCGGCTCGGTGATGCGGCCCTGCGCCTTCACCTCGGCGAAGTCGCGCACGCGGCGCAGCAGCCGGTTGGCGATGCGCGGCGTGCCACGGGAGCGCTCGGCAATGCGCGCCGCACCGTCCTTGTCGATCGGCACGCCGAGGATGCGGGCCGAGCGCTCGACGATGTGCTGCAGGTCGTCGTGGCCGTAGAACTCGAGCCGCTGCACGATGCCGAAGCGGTCGCGCAGCGGCGAAGTGAGCAGCCCCGCCCGCGTCGTCGCGCCGACCAGCGTGAACGGCGGCAGGTCGATCTTGATCGAGCGTGCGCCGGGACCCTCGCCGATCACGATGTCGAGCTGGAAGTCTTCCAGCGCCGGGTAAAGGATCTCCTCGACCACCGGGCTCAGGCGGTGGATCTCGTCCACGAACAGGATCTCGTTCTCCTGCAGGTTGGTGAGCAGCGCGGCGAGGTCGCCCGGACGCTCCAGCACGGGCCCCGACGTCTGCTTGAAGCCGGCTCCCAGCTCGTTCGCGATGACGTGGGCGAGCGTGGTCTTGCCGAGGCCGGGCGGCCCGAAGATCAGCACGTGGTCGAGCGCGTCCTTGCGCTGCCGGGCGGCGGTGATGAAGATTTCCATCTGCGCCTTGACGGCCGGCTGCCCGACGTAGTCGGCGAGAGTCTTCGGGCGGATGGCGCGGTCGTAGGCCTCGTCGTCCCGCTGGTTGCCCGCCGAAATCACCCGGTCCTGGTCGATCATTCGCGCACCCGCCTCACGATGCCGCCGCGCGCAAGGCGTGGCGGATGAGTTCCTCGGTGGTGGTCACCGAGGCATCGACCTTCTGCAGCAGCCGCGTCACCTCCGGCGGCTTGTAGCCGAGCGCCACCAGCGCGGCAAAGGCTTCCGCCTCGGCACCGCCGCCGCTCGCCGGGCCGCTGCCCGGCACGAACGCGGGTCCGGCCAGTCCTTTCAGCCGATCCCGCATCTCGATCACCAGGCGCTCGGCGGTCTTGCGGCCGATTCCCGGCACCCGCACCAGCGAAGCGACGTCCTGCGCCTCGACGCAGCGATGGAACTCGTCCACGGTGATGCCGGAAAGGATGGCCAGCGCGATGCGCGGCCCGACTCCCGAGACCTTGATCAGCTCGCGGAACAGGCTGCGCTCGCGTTCTGTGCCGAACCCGAACAGCACGTGGGCGTCCTCACGCACCACGAGGTGCGTGTGCAGCTGCACCTCGACGCCGACGCCCGGCAGGCCATAGAAGGTGGACATCGGGGCCTCGACTTCGTAACCCACTCCGCCCACGTCCACGATGAGCTGCGGCGGGTGCTTGGCGGCGAGTCGTCCGCGCAGGAAGCCGATCATCCGCGGGTACTCGCGGTGCCCACGGCCGCCCGCATTTCGCGCGAGTAGGCGTGGCACAGGGCGATGCCGATCGCGTCGGCCGCGTCCGGACCCAGCTCACCCTGCAGCTTGAGCAGCGTCTTAACCATCAACTGCACCTGTTCCTTCTGCGCCCCGCCCGACCCCACGACCGCGAGCTTTACCTCGCGCGGCGCGTACTCGAAGACCTCCGGGTTACCCGAGAACACCGCACACAGCGCCGCGCCGCGCGCCTGGCCGAGCTTGAGCGCGCTGTCGGCATTGCGATGCATGAACACGCGCTCGATGGCGACCTCGCGCGGCGCGTATTCGCCGATCAGTGCCTGCACACCCTCGAAGATCTGGCGCAGCCGCGGCGGGAATTCCGCGCCACTGGTGCGAATGGCCCCGCTTGCAACGTAGCGCGCGTCACCCGCCACCCAATCGATGATGCCGAAGCCGGTCGCCTGCGAGCCCGGGTCGAGGCCGAGGATGCGCACGGCGCCGCCGCGCGTCGTCGTCGGCCGCGGCGCGAGCGCCCAGCGCCGGCCACTGCGATTGAGCCTGGGCAAGTACTGACCCCGCGGGATAACAGGAATTGGCGCGCTATCATACCCGACGCCGTGAAACACGCCGAGCTCGACATCCAGCGACAGTCGCCGCAGGTGCAGGCGGCCGCGGCGTTCCTCCGTCGCGCCGCGCCGCCCGAGGCCGTCGACCGCGGCCTCGAACTGGCGGGTGTCCTCTCGCAGCTGCAGGCCGACGACGAACTGCTGCTCGCCGGGCTCCTCATCCCCTGCTTCGCCGCCATCGCCGACCGCTCCGAGTGCCTGTCCGAGCGGTTCGGCGAGGCCGCGCTGCGACTCGTCAACGAACTCGAGCGGGTCGCCGACAGCGGGATCCCCGCCGGCTGGAACCCGGGCGAGGCGCTCAAGCCCGCGCAGGCCGAGGGGCTGCGCAAGCTGTTGCTGTCGCTGGCCTCCGACGTAAGGCTGGTGCTGCTGCGCCTCGCGGTGCAGCTGCTTCGCATGCGGCACCTCAAGGGGGCCTCTGCCGAGGAACAGCAGCGCGCGGCGCTCGAGACGCGCGAGATCTACGCCCCGCTCGCCAACCGCCTCGGCATCTGGCACGTCAAGTGGGAACTCGAGGACCTCGCGTTCCGCTACAGCCGGCCCACGGACTACAAGCGCATCGCCGGCTGGCTGCGCACCAAGCGGGCCGAGCGCGAGCGCTACATCGAGGACGTCCGCCGCGTGCTGGCGCTCGAGCTCGAGAAGGTGGGCGTGACCGCCGAGATCACCGGTCGCCCGAAGCACATCTACAGCATCTGGCGGAAAATGCAGCGCAAGGGGCTCGCCTTCGAGCAGGTCCTCGACGTGCTCGCCGTCCGCGTGCAGGTCGAGACCATCGCCGAGTGCTACGCAGCGCTCGGCATCGTGCACGGTCTCTGGCCCTACATTCCCGGTGAGTTCGACGACTACATCGCCACGCCCAAGGAGAACAACTACCGCTCGCTGCACACGGCGGTCGTGGGGCCCGGCCGCCTGCCGCTCGAGGTGCAGATCCGCACGCGCGAGATGCACGAGCACGCCGAGCTCGGTGTGGCGGCGCACTGGCAGTACAAGGAGGGCCGCAAGGCCGAGGCGAGCTTCCAGCAGAAGATCAACTGGCTGCGCCAGCTGCTCGAGCCCGCCGCGCGCACTGGGGCCGAGCCCGACCTGCTCGCCGGCCTCCAGGCCGAGATCTTCGAGGACCGGGTGTACGCGCTCAGCCCGCGCGGCGAGGTGGTGGACCTGCCGCGCGGCGCAACGCCGCTCGATTTCGCCTACCACGTGCACACCAACCTCGGGCATCGCTGCCGTGGCGCGCGCGTGAACGGGCGCATGGTGCCGCTCGACCACAAGCTCGCCAACGGCGACAGCGTCGAGATCATCGCCGGCAAGCAGCCGAACCCGAGCCGCGACTGGCTGGTACCCGCACTCGGCTATCTCGCCTCGCAGCGCAACCGCACCAAGGTGCGCAGCTTCTTCCGCAAGATCGACGAGGGGCAGAACCGCGAGCAGGGACGCCAGATGCTCGAGCGCGAGCTCGATCGCCTCGGTGTGCGTGCCCCACCCCTGCCGGAGCTCCTCGACGAGCTCGGTCTGCCCAGCCTCGATGCGCTCTACCTCGGTCTGGGCGAGGGCGAGCTCAGTGTGGCGCAGGTGGCCGGCGCCGTGCACCGTCGCCTCAAGGAGCAGGAGCCGCCGAAGCCCCGCACCTTCAAGGCAACGGCAGCCAGCCAGCCGACCGGCATGGTCATCGACGGCGTCGGCGACCTGATGAGTTCGTTCGCGAAATGCTGCCGCCCCGTCCCCCCCGAGGCAATTGCGGGCTACATCACGCTTGGGCGCGGCGTGAGCATCCACCGCGCCGACTGTGCCAACCTGCTGCGAATGCGCGACCTGCAGCCGCAACGCGTGCTGGCCGTCGACTGGGGGCGGCCCTCGCCGGAGCGGACCTTCCCCGCCTCGATCGTCATTCACGCGTTCGACCGCAAGGGACTCGCGCGGGACGTCTCCGGCGTGCTGGCCGACGAGCACATCAGCATCGCGGCGATGAACATGACGACCAACCCGGCCGAGAACACCGCGCAGGTCGACCTCACCGTGACCGTGCACGGGCTCGATGAGCTGAGCCGGCTTCTGAGCCGTTTTTCCAGCCTGCCCAACGTGATCAGCGCCCGGCGCCGGCGCTGAGGGAGATCCAGCCGTGTCGAAATGGACGCGCCTCGCCGTACTGATCGTGGCCACCCTGGCGGCGGCCAGCTGGTGGTCATCGCGCGCACCGTTCGACGAGCCGGCTGCCGGAGCAACGGGCGATACCGGCTCCACGGCAGCCACCGAGGCCACGCGCTATCCGTCATTCCTGCCGCCGGAGGCCGTCGCCACGCTCGAGGCCATCGAACGCGGTGGCCCCTTCCCGTATGACCGCGACGGCACGGTATTCCAGAACCGCGAGGGCCTCCTGCCCGGGCGGCCGCGCGGTTACTACCGCGAGTACACCGTGCAGACACCGGGCTCGCGCGATCGCGGCGCAAGGCGCATCGTCACGGGCGGCCAGCCGCCGGAGGTGTACTACTACACCGACGACCACTACCGATCGTTCCGCCGCGTGGAGATCCAGCGATGAGCGCGCCCGAAGCGACTGATGCGACGCCCGGGCCGGTAGCCGTGCGGGTCATCGAGATGACGCCGACCGCGGCGACGGCGCTGCAGGCCCTCGGGGAATCACTCGGGCTCGACGTCGTGCGCATCGACCTCGCGGGATGCGCAGACAAGGCGGGGTTGCTCGCGCGAACGGCGGAGGCGCTCGCATTTCCCGCCTGGTTCGGCGGCAACTGGGACGCGTTCTTCGATTGCCTGGCGGATCTCGGCTGGCGGTCCGGCGCGGGCCACGTGCTGGTCTTCGAGCACGCCGAAGACATGCGCCGTCTTGCGCCCGAGGCACTCGATACCGCGATCGCGGTCCTTGGCGACGCCGCGGCTGCCTGGGACCGGCGCGGCGTGCCGTTCCGCGTCTTCCTGGCCGCCTGAGCGGCGGGCGGGTCAGCGATTCGGGATGTCGATCGCGCGCTTGTCCGCGCTGAGCGCCGCCTCGTGCAGCGCTTCGCTCAGCGTCGGGTGGGCGTGGATGGTACGCTGCAGGTCCTCGGCGCTCGCCGAGTATTCGAGCGCCAGCACGGCCTCGGCGATCAGCTCTCCCGCCATGGGCCCGATGATGTGCACGCCGAGGATCTCATCGTCGTCCCTGGCGGCGATCACCTTGGCGAACCCCGCCGGCGCTTCCATCGCCCGTGCGCGGCCGCTGGCCATGAACGGGAAACTGCCAACCTTGTAGGCACGGCCGGTCTTCTTGACCTCTTCTTCCGTCAGGCCCACCCAGGCAATCTCCGGCGCGGTGTAGATGACCGACGGAATCGCCCGGTAGTTGACCTCGGAGACGAGGCCCGCGATCAGGTCGCCGACCATTACGCCCTCTTCCTTGCCCTTGTGCGCCAGCATCGGCCCACGCACCACGTCGCCCACGGCCCACACGTTCGGCGCCCCGGTACGGCACTCGTGGTCCACCTTGACGAAGCCGCGCTCGTCGAGCTCGACACCCGTGCCCTCGCCCAGCAGCCCGGCGGTGAACGGTCGGCGGCCGATGGCGACGACGACCTTGTCCACGGTGACCGTCTGGGCGCCGGAGGCATCCGCGTACTCTAGCGCGACGCCGTCCTTGCCGCGCTTGGCGCCGCTCACCTTCGCGCCGAGGCGGATGTCGAGGCCCTGCTTCCTGAAGTGCTTGAGCGCCTCCCGGGCCACCTGCTGGTCGGCCATCCACAGAAACTGTTCCATGGCCTCGAGCACCACCACCTCGGCGCCGAGCCTCCGCCACACGCTGCCGAGCTCGAGACCGATCACGCCCGCACCGATCACGCCCAGTCGCTCCGGCACCGCATCGAGCTCGAGCGCACCCCACGAATCGAGCACCTGCTTGCCGTCAAAGGGCAAGGGCTTGAGTTCCATCGGCACCGAACCGGTGGCGAGCACGACGTGCCGCGCCGTGAGTTCCTGCTTGCTGCCATCGAGCGCGGTGAACTCGACGCGATTGCCGGCGAGCAGCCTGCCGTGGCCCTGCAGGCCGGTGACCCCGGCCGCCTTGAACAGCCCGGCGATGCCCTGGGTCGAGGCCTTCACGATCTTGCCCTTGCGCTTCTGCATGGTCGCAAGATCGAAATCGAGCCCTCCGACCTTGATGCCGTGGGCGGCGAACTCGGACTGGGCGCGGTGATACAGCTCGGACGACTCGAGCAGCGCCTTTGAGGGGATGCAGCCCGCGTTCAGGCAGGTGCCGCCAAACGCATGGCTGCCGTCGTAGTTCTTCCACTCGTCGATGCAGGCCGCCCTGAGGCCGTTCTGCGCCGCGCGGATTGCGCAGGGGTAGCCGGCCGGGCCGGCGCCGATGACGATGACGTCGTATGCAGTGGAGTCGGGCATGAGGGCTCCCAGGGTCAGATCTGCAGCAGCAGGCGCGCAGGATCCTCGAGCGCGTCCTTTACCGCCACCAGGAACTGCACCGCGTCGCGGCCGTCGATGATGCGGTGATCGTACGAGAGCGCGAGGTACATCATCGGGCGCACGACCACCTGGCCGCCCACCACCACCGGACGCTCCTGGATCTTGTGCATGCCGAGGATGGCGCTCTGCGGCATGTTGAGGATCGGCGTGGACAGCAGCGAGCCGAACACGCCGCCGTTGGTGATGGTGAAGGTGCCGCCCGTCAGCTCCTCGAGGGTTAGCGAGCCTTCGCGCGCCCGGGTGGCATAGCCGACCACCGCCTTCTCGATGTCGCCGAAGGTGAGCGCATCGGCATCGCGCAGCACCGGCACGATCAGGCCGCGGTCGGTCGAGACGGCGACGCCGATGTCGTAATACTCGTGATAGACGATGTCGTTACCGTCGACCGAGGCGTTGACCATCGGGAAGCGCCGCAGCGCCTCGATGCACGCCTTGACGAAGAACGACATGAATCCGAGGCGAGCGCCATGCTCCTTCTCGAAGCGGTCCTTGTAGCGGGCACGCAGTTCGTTGACCGCCTTGAGGTCCACCTCGTTGAAGGTGGTGAGCATTGCGGCCGTGGACTGCGCCTGCACCAGGCGCTCGGCGATGCGCGCGCGCAGGCGCGTCATCGGCACGCGGCGCTCCGCGCGACCGGTTGCGGGGCCCGTGGCCGCTGACGTTGCCGGCGCGGCAGGCGTGGCCAGTGCGGCGGCGGATTCCCTCGGCGCCATGTGCGCGAGCACGTCGCCCTTGGTGATGCGTCCGTCGCGGCCGCTGCCCGGGATCGTGCCCGCATCGAGCTTGTGTTCCTCGACCAGGCGGCGGACCGACGGCGCGAGCTTGTCGCTGCCGGCACCCTTGGCCGCCGCCGGCTCATCGCGGGCGGCCGGCTTCGCCGTGGCCTCCAGCTTCGCCTCGGCTGCCCGGGCTGGCGCGGCCGCCGCGGCGACGGCGCCCTCCTCGAGCAGCGCCAGCACCTGGCCGCTGGTGACGGTGGCGCCGTTGGGCACCTTCAGTTCCTTGATCACGCCCGCGGCGGGCGCCGGCACCTCGAGCACCACCTTGTCGGTCTCGAGATCGACGAGGTTCTCGTCGCGGCTCACGGCGTCGCCGGGTTTCTTGTGCCAGGCCACGAGCGTCGCGTCGGCGACCGACTCGGGCAGCTGGGGAACGCGTACTTCGATGGTCATGAACTCTTCCTGCTGGCAGTGGCGCGCAGACGCGACGTCGAGCGATTGGACTCTTCCTTCACTTTCGCCTTGATCGCAGCCGCCACCAGGCCGGTCTGCTGGATCGTGTGCAGCTGGAGGATGCCTGCCGCCGGCGCAGCGGCGGGCGCGCGGCCCGAGTACAGCAGCTCCTGCTTGTGGGTGAGCGGCTCCTGCAGGCGGTGGCGGACCTGGTACCAAGCGCCCTGGTTCTGCGGCTCCTCCTGGCACCACACGACCTCGGTGGCATTCGGGTAGTGGCGCAGCGCCGCGGCGTAGTCGTCGCTCGGGAACGGGTAGAGCTGCTCGATGCGCACGATCGCGACGTCGCGCACTTCCTCGGCGCGGCGGGCTTCGAGCAGGTCGAAATACACCTTGCCCGAGCAGAATACGACGCGACGCACCTTGGCGGCCGGCAGGTCGTCGATCTCGCCGATCACTTCCTGGAAGAAGCCGTGCGTGAGATCGTCGAGCGAGGACACCGACAGCTTGTGCCGCAGCAGACTCTTC
>Ga0079037_100000326_pt1 | contig 20523 bp, 8 predicted proteins | sample Mud3Dept4metaG_FD_71479 | JGI IMG/M metagenome (GOLD analysis project Ga0079037, IMG submission 71479) | Freshwater wetland microbial communities from Ohio, USA, analyzing the effect of biotic and abiotic controls - Mud 3 Core 4 Depth 4 metaG | ecosystem: Environmental > Aquatic > Freshwater >... | reverse complement strand
AACACTGAAATTCAGAATAATACAAAAGATCCCCTTACTAGCAGAAGGCAGCTTCCTGGGGATTCAGAGGTAAATTAACTTTTCGGAGTTGGCTTATCAATCAAAATCGATAAATTTGTCCATATTTTTTTAAATAATCGCATATGTGTGGAATAATTGGTTACATCGGTTCCAAACCTGCCCGTGAAATAATCCTTAATGGTCTGAAACGTCTTGAGTACCGCGGATATGATTCTGCAGGTCTTGCACTTGTTAACGGAGATACTAAAGTCTTTAAATGTAAGGGCAGGGTAAAGGATCTCGAGGAAATGGTCAATAAATCGAATTTTGATGGAACAATCGGTATGGGCCATACCAGGTGGGCAACCCATGGGGAACCTAATGAGTTGAATGCCCATCCCCAGATCTCCTGTAAGAAGAACTTCGTCATTGTTCATAACGGGATAATTGAAAATTATGCACTTCTTAAAAAGCATCTGCAGAGCAGGGGAATAACGTTTTCGAGCCAGACCGATACCGAAGTACTTGCCAACCTTATTGAACATCTGTATATTGAAGGCGATTTAACGGCAGAACAAGCTATTACCCTGGCTCTTAACAGGGTTGAAGGAGCATACGGACTGGTTATCATATGTACAAAAGAGCCTGACAAACTATTCGCTGCAAAAAAAGGAAGCCCGCTTGTTATCGGCGTCGGAGAAGGAGAAAACTTCATAGCTTCTGATGCTACTCCAATAGTCGAACATACCCAGCGGGTAATTTATCTCAATGATGATGATCTGGCAATTATCAGGAAAGAAGAGCTGATAATTAAAACAATCAGGATTGAAAAAATAGAACCGGTAGTAAAAAAGATTGACCTGAAAATAGGGGAGATTGACAAAGAGGGATTCCCGCATTTTATGCTGAAGGAGATATTTGAACAGCCAGGAGCGATCCATGATACATTCAGGGGCAGGGTGCTGCCGGATCATTCAGGCATTATGCTGGGAGGATTGCATCAGGTACTTGAAACTGTATCAAAGGCTGAGAGAATAATTATAATTGCTTGCGGTACTTCATGGCATTCCGGACTGATTGGTGAATATTTTTTTGAAGAATATACCAGGATCCCGGTTGAGGTTGAATATGCTTCAGAATTCCGGTACAGAAATCCAATTATCAAAAAGGGAGATATAGTGATTGCAATAAGCCAGAGCGGGGAAACAGCTGACACCCTTGCAGCAGTAAAGCTGGCAAAAGCGAAAGGGGGCATTGTAATTGGAATATGTAACGTTGTTGGAAGTAGTATCCCGCGTGAAACAGATGCAGGGGTCTATACCCATGCCGGACCCGAAATAGGGGTAGCTTCAACAAAGGCATTCACCACGCAGATAACGGTTCTGGCTATGATGGCTTTTGAGATCGGACACCTTAAAGGAGTAATTTCGGATTCTTTCTATAAAGAACTTATCACAGAACTGATTTCTGTTCCGGAGAAAATTCAAAAGGCGCTTGAAGTAAATGATAAGGTCCTGGAACTTTCAAAAGTATTTGAAAACATCAACAATGCCCTTTACCTTGGAAGAGGATACCTCTTCCCTGTTGCATTGGAAGGGGCACTAAAACTTAAAGAGATATCTTATATCCACGCTGAAGGTTATCCTGCTGCAGAAATGAAACATGGCCCTATAGCCCTGATAGATGAAAATATGCCCGTTGTTGTGGTCGCAACAAAAGACGATACATATGATAAGATCATAAATAATATCCAGGAGATCAAAGCAAGGAAGGGGAAGGTCATTGCAATTGTTACGGAAGGTGATGATATTATAAGAAAAATGGCCGACTATGTGTTGGAAGTACCTGAGACCATGGCGGCTTTTTCCGGGCTGCTGGCTGTTATCCCCCTTCAGCTTCTGTCATATCATATTGCTGTCCTCAGAGGATGCAATGTTGATCAACCCAGGAATCTTGCCAAATCGGTAACAGTGGAATAAACAAAATCCAATCCCAACTTATTTATATTCTTCCCAACTCTTTATCGCCAGGTCATCTGCATTCATCTGACAAAAAGCCAGGATAAATGCACTTGCCAATCTGGCATTGGTAAGGAGAGGTATGTTGTAATCAACTGCGGTTCTCCGGATAGAATAATCGTTATTAAGCTCGGAGGCGCTCAGGTCTTTGGGTATGTTAACCACAAGGTCGACCTGATGTGTTTTGATAAGTTCAATAGTGTTGGGAGATCTGTCTTCATCAGGCCAGTATGCTACATGAACCTCAACTCCGGAACTTTCCAGAAATTGCTGAGTACCCCTTGTTGCATAAAGTTTGTGACCTTTTTCCCGGAGTGCAATCGCACTATTGAGCAATTCAACTTTCGACCTGGCAGGTCCTGTTGAAAGCAAAATACTTTTTTGGGGAATCCTGTATCCGACTGCAAACATGGCTTTTAATATTGCTTCATAAAAGCCTTCACCGATACAACCAACTTCTCCTGTTGATGCCATGTCGACTCCCAGTACAGGATCGGCTTTTGCAAGACGAGAAAAGCTGAACTGAGGTGCTTTAACCCCAACGTAATCAAGATCAAATATCGTTTTGTTGGGTTTTTCAGCCTGAATGCCAAGCATAACTTTTGTTGCAAGCTCTATAAGATTTATTTTCAATACTTTAGACACAAATGGCATACTGCGGCTCGCTCTCAGGTTACATTCAATGACCTTAATATGATTATCTTTTGCCAGGAACTGGATATTGAACGGACCGGTTATACTCAATTCCTTTGCAATAAGGCGTGCAATTCGTTTTAAACGCCTGGCCGTTTCAAAATAAATTTTCTGGGCCGGGAAAACGATTGTAGCATCTCCCGAGTGGACTCCGGCAAATTCCACATGCTCGCTGATAGCGTAGGCTATCACTTCACCATCCCTGGCTACGGCATCAAACTCAATCTCCTTGGCATTTTCAATAAACTCTGAGACAACAACAGGATATTGTTTTGAAACCCGGGCAGCAAGCTCAAGGTAATGCGATAATTCGTTCCTGTTTGATACCACATTCATGGCGGCCCCGGAGAGGACATAAGATGGCCTGATCAACACGGGAAAACCAATACGGTCAGCAAATTCAAAAATATCTTCTGTTGAAGAGAGTTCTTTCCATCGTGGCTGATCAATAGCCAGATTATCACACAATTGTGAGAACTTATGGCGGTTTTCTGCTCTGTCAATGGAAAGGGGTGAAGTACCCAATACCGGAATATTCTCCCTGAAGAGCCTCATTGCGAGATTATTAGGGATCTGGCCACCTACTGATACTATAACACCACGTGGATTTTCGAGGTCTATTACATCAAGCACCCTTTCAAAAGTCAGCTCGTCAAAATAGAGCCTGTCGCAAATATCATAATCGGTACTTACAGTCTCGGGATTGTAGTTAATCATCACCGACTTTAATCCCGCTTTCTTTATCGTATTGATGGCATTTACCGAACACCAGTCAAATTCAACACTTGAACCTATCCTGTATGCTCCGGAACCCAGTACAATGACCGACCTATTATCATTTGCAAATGCAATATCGTGTTCGGTCGCACTGTAGGTAAGATAAAGATAATTGGTAACTGCAGGATATTCAGCTGCCATAGTATCAATCTGTTTCACATAGGGGACAATCCCGATTGATTTGCGGTATCTCCTCACTTTCATAAGGTCTTTGTGGATATCCTGAAGGTCTGAATTTAAAACATGCCTGGCTATCTGAAAATCGCTGAATCCTATTCTTTTGGAATGTGCAAGCAGTTCTTCAGGGATCGATTCAAGAGTTTTATACCTGCATAATTCATTTTTAATTGTTACAATATTTTTCAGCTTGTAAAGGAACCATTTGTCAATCTTTGTCAGTTCATAAATTCTTTCGACTGAGATACTCTTTTCAAGCGCTTCAGCTATTGAAAATATTCTCATATCAGTCGGTTCGGAGAGTTCTCTCTCCACATCCTCAAAACTAAGATTACGGTTACCTGTAAGGCCATGCATCCCCAATCCGATCATCCTGAGCCCCTTCTGAATGGCCTCTTCGAAGGTTCTCCCTATTGCCATAACTTCACCCACACTTTTCATACTGCTGCCAATAAGGTGAGATACTCCTTCAAATTTGTTAAAGTCCCAGCGGGGTATTTTACATACAACATAATCGAGAGCAGGTTCAAAGAAGGCAGTAGTATCCCTGGTAACCGAATTTTTAAGCTCATGAAGGCCGTATCCGATGCCGAGTTTTGCAGCTATGAAAGCCAGGGGATATCCTGTTGCTTTTGATGCAAGTGCACTTGATCGCGAAAGTCGAGCATTAACTTCAATCACCCTGTAATCGTCCGAATCAGGAGCCAGAGCATACTGGACATTGCATTCTCCGACAACTCCTATATGTCTGATTATCCTGATGGACAGTTCTCTGAGCTTATGGTACTCATTGTTGGTAAGCGTTTGAGAAGGAGCGACTACAATGCTTTCACCAGTATGAATACCCAGAGGATCAAAGTTCTCCATATTGCATACTGTAATGCAGTTATCATATTTGTCTCTCACTACTTCGTACTCAACCTCTTTCCATCCTTTAAGAGATTCTTCAACAAGGATCTGGTTAGTGTAAGAGAATGCTTTTGATGCAAGAATGCGTAACTCTTCAATATCAGAAGCAAAACCACTTCCCTGTCCGCCCAACGAATATGCTGCTCTTATTATGACAGGGAATCCTAAAGTACCAGCTGCTGCAAGAGCTTCTTCAATATCCACAACAGCGATGCTCCTTGGTGTTTTAATATCTATCTCTTCAAGTTTCCTGATGAAAAGCTCCCGGTCCTCAGTATCTATAATGGCAGGAACAGGAGTCCCCAAAACCCTTACCTTGTTTTTCTCAAAAACACCCTTTTTAAATAACTCAATTCCGCAGTTAAGTGCTGTTTGTCCTCCAAATGATAAAAGAATACCATCAGGATTCTCTTTTTCAATTATTTTTTCAACGAAATATGGTGTTACAGGAAGGAAATAAATATTATCGGACATCTCTTCAGATGTCTGAACTGTGGCGATATTGGGATTAATAAGGATGGTCTTAATTCCCTCTTCCCTTAATGCTTTCAGAGCTTGTGAGCCGGAATAATCAAACTCTCCTGCTTCTCCTATTTTCAGGGCACCCGAACCAAGGACAATCACCTTTTTAATATCATCTTTCATTTTCGCAATACAACTTAATCTTCTCAATGAATTCATCAAACAGATAACCGGTATCTGTCGGACCTCCGGAAGCTTCCGGGTGAAATTGGGTTGAAAAGAATGGTTTTGTTTTATGCTTCATCCCCTCGTTGGTATTATCGTTAATATTAATAAAAAAAGGTTCCCATTCGTTATTCAGTGTGTTATTATCAACAGCGAACCCATGGTTTTGTGAAGTGACAAATGCATGATTGGTTCCAACCTCAATAACAGGCTGATTATGGCTTCTGTGGCCGTACTTAAGCTTATAGGTGTTCGCTCCTGATGCAAGCGCCATCAACTGGTTTCCCAGACATATCCCAAACACGGGTTTATTCCCGGCCAGCGATCTCGTGATATTTTTGATGGTTGCTGAACACATCTTAGGATCTCCGGGCCCGTTTGAAATGAAAAGTCCATCAAAATCTTCTTTATGATAATCAAAGTCCCAGGGTACTCTTATTATTGTAGTGTCGCGTTTAAGCAAATGCCTGATAATATTGTATTTAACACCACAATCCACCAACAGGATTTTATATTTTCCGGAACCATATATCCTCTTTTCGCGCGTGCTTACCTCTGCAACCAGGTTTAATTTATTGGGATCATGGAAACTTATCTGTGTTCCTTCGGTCTCAACTTTGCCTAGCATTGATCCTTTTTCCCTTAACCTTTTGGTCAAAGCCCGCGTATCAATACTGAAAATTCCGGGAACATTGTTCCTCTTCAGCCATGCATCAAGGCTTTCAGCAGCATTCCAGTGGCTGTAATCAAATGAATAATCTGATACTATAAGTCCGGCAATATGAACTGAAGCAGATTCATAAAACCGGAATAAATCATTCTCCTCGTCTTTTGCAGGTGCTCCGTAATTACCAACCAACGGGTAAGTAAGACAAAGTATCTGGCCACGATAAGAAGGATCTGTGAGGTTCTCGGGATATCCGGTCATTGCGGTATTAAAAACCACTTCACCGGCGGCCGGGACAGATGCTCCGAATGACCTGCCGTAATAAATTGTGCCATCTTCAAGAGTCAGACGTATCTTATTGTTATATATCACCCTGTTAGTCATCGTGGTACTCTGATTTTTGCAGTCAGATAAAATTACTCAAAATCTGCAATTACCGAGACTTCTTAAGAATTCCTTCATCTTCAATATAAATAAAAAATGCAATTTAATAAATATTATAATAATAGAGATAATTATTAATAAATATTAAGAAAAATATCATAAAACTAATAAAATGACAGACAATATGATATTTTAATTATATATTTATATAATAGTTATCAAAATTATTCTTAGTTTTGTCGTTCCGGTACTTTAAAATCGGGATTGTAAAAATGGGGAAGAAATATTATAAATGATTAATGAATGATTTATGTGTGGAATTGTAGGTGTATTTGATCTGAAGATCAATTATTTAGAGCTAAAAGCGACTGCCCTCAAAATGTCAAAAAAACTGAGGCATCGTGGTCCAGACTGGTCGGGTATCTTCTGTTGCGAAAAAGCAATTCTTGCTCATGAGAGGTTATCAATTGTTGATCCACAGTCGGGCGGGCAACCTTTGTTAAGTAAGGATGGCAATCTTATCCTGGCAATAAATGGAGAGATTTATAATCATCAGGAGATACGCAAAAAATATGAAGATTCTTATGAATTCAAGACTCATTCCGACTGCGAGGTTATTCTTCCTTTATATCATGAAAAAGGGCCATCTTTCCTGGAAGACCTGAACGGGATCTTTGCCTTTGCTTTATTTGACAGGGAGAAAGATGCCTATTTAATTGCCAGGGATCATATCGGAATAATACCTCTTTATATTGGCTGGGATCAATATGGCAACTTCTTTGTTGCCTCTGAACTGAAAGCTCTTGAAGGAGTCTGCAATAAAATTGAGGAATTTCCTCCGGGGCATTACCTGTTCAGCAAAGACGGAGTAATGACAAAATGGTATCAGCGCGACTGGATGAATTATGATGCCGTACATAACAATTCTACTTCACAAGACGATCTTAAGAAATCACTTGAGAAAGCGGTTCACCGTCAGCTTATGTCAGATGTTCCTTACGGAGTTCTGCTGTCAGGAGGCCTTGACTCTTCGATCATTTCCGCAATAGCTAAAAAATATGCTTCTAAAAGGATAGAGTCAGATGATAAGATTGATGCATGGTGGCCTCAGTTGCACTCTTTTGCCATAGGGCTGGAAGGCTCACCCGATCTCGCAGCATCACATAAGGTTGCAGAGCATATTGGAACCGTTCATCATGAAATACATTTCACCCTCGAAGAAGGGCTCAATGCTATTCGCGACGTTATTTATCATATTGAGACTTACGACGTTACTTCAGTGAGAGCTTCAACTCCAATGTATCTCCTTGCCCGGGTAATAAAATCAATGGGAGTGAAGATGGTACTAACAGGCGAAGGCGCCGACGAAGTTTTCGGTGGCTACCTGTATTTCCATAAAGCGCCTGATCCGAAGTCATTCCATGAAGAGACCGTGAGAAAGATTTCCAAGCTTCATCTGTACGACTGTCTCCGGGCAAACAAATCACTTGCTGCCTGGGGAGTGGAAGGACGTGTTCCCTTCCTGGATAAGGAGTTCCTCGACGTTGCTATGCGGATTAATCCGGCAGATAAAATGGTATCAGGAGAGCGGATCGAAAAATGGGTGCTCAGAAAAACATTTGAGGGATATCTGCCTTCACAGGTAGCATGGAGACAGAAAGAACAGTTTTCTGACGGTGTTGGCTACAGCTGGATTGATACTCTCCGTTCATTAACCTCAAAAGAGGTTACCAACAAACAGTTGGCAAATGCAAAATACCGGTTCCCGGTTAATCCTCCTATGTCAAAGGAAGAATACTTTTACAGGTCGATATTTGCAGAACATTTCCCGTCAGATTCTGCAGCCTCATGCGTCCCCTCTGTGCCTTCCGTCGCCTGTAGTACAGCTGAAGCCCTTGCATGGGATTCATCATTTAAAAATATGATTGATCCGTCGGGAAGAGCTGTGAAAAGCGTTCATGTCGATTCATACAAATAATTTGTTTATTGTTTAAAAACACGGGCTGTTTTAAAATATAAAGTTTTTATTTAGATATGCTATAATTAATAGGGGGTATTAATTAAAAAATATATTAATTTCATAAAATATATTTAAAAAAACAGGGGTATGTCAAAAAAATAAATATTTTTGCAGAAAAAATTAATGAAAAATGGCAGAACTACGATTTAGTGCATTAAAAGAAGTTTTCAACAGGCTGCCTGTTGAAGCAGAAACCCCGGGGAAAAATGTATCCAAATATTTTGGGATTGATGTTTTTAATCTTCACAAAATGGAGCATTATCTTTCACTGGATGCTTTTAAGGTCGTGAAACGTGCAATTGAGGAAGGAAAATCGTTGACCAGGCGGGAAGCTGACCAGGTTGCAATTGGGCTTAAAGCCTGGGCACTCGAAAGAGGAGCAACTCACTATACCCACTGGTTTCATCCGCTGACCGACGGAACAGCTGAAAAGCATGATGGTTTCATCGAGTTTGGAGACAATGGACATCTCGTCGAGAACTTTTCAGGTGAACTTCTGGTCCAGTCAGAACCTGATGCTTCAAGTTTTCCCAGCGGCGGACTTAGAAACACTTTTGAGGCGAGGGGATATACTGCCTGGGATGTATCATCACCGGTGTTCATCGTTGGCACAACCCTTTGTATTCCGACCATTTTCGTGTCCTGGACCGGAGAAGCACTTGACTATAAAGCCCCTCTGCTTAAAGCACTTTCATTGCTCGACAAAGCTGCAGTTGACATTTGTCAGTATTTCGACAAGGATGTGAACAAGGTATATGCTACATTGGGATGGGAACAGGAATATTTCCTTATCGATGAAGCATTATTTTGTGCTCGGCCCGATATAGTCCTGGCTGACAGAACCCTTATGGGCCACCAGTCTTCGAAGGATCAGCAGCTTGCCGATCATTATTTCGGATCGATTCCTGCAAGGGTCATGTGCTTTATAAAAGATTTTGAATGTGAAGCGCATAAATTGGGAATTCCTGTAAAAACCCGCCATAACGAAGTTGCTCCCAACCAGTTTGAATGTGCTCCGATACATGAGGAGGCCAACCTGGCGATCGATCACAATCAACTTCTGATGGATATAATGAAACGGGTTGCCAGAAAACATAAATTCCGTGTTTTATTCCATGAAAAGCCATTCGCCGGAATAAACGGTTCGGGGAAACATAATAACTGGTCGATGGCAACAAATACAGGTGTTAATCTTTTATCCCCGGGAAAAAATCCAAAAACAAATCTGCAATTTCTTACTTTTCTGGTAAATGTAATTAAAGCCGTTCATGACAGTAATGAGCTTATAAGAGCTTCAGTAATGAATGAATCCAATTCATGGAGGCTTGGTGGTCATGAAGCGCCGCCGGCAATAATATCTGTATTCCTCGGGACCTATCTGATTAACATTCTGAATGAACTCGCCCGGAAAGTGACAGATAAGAAAATGACTCCTGCTCAGAAAATTGAACTTAAGCTTGGAATTGGCAAGATACCTGAAATACTCCTTGACAATACTGACCGAAACCGAACATCTCCCTTTGCGTTTACGGGGAACAGGTTTGAATTCAGGGCTGTAGGATCGTCAGCCAACTGCAGTGCCGCCATGATCGCCCTTAATGCCGCAGTTGCCCGTCAGCTGGTAAAATTTAAAAATGAAGTTGATTCCATTATCAGGAAGGGCAGGAAAAAGGATGAAGCAATTTTCCAGGTTCTGAAGAAGGCTATCATTGAATCTGAAAATGTCCTTTTTGAAGGAGATAACTACAGTAAAGAATGGCATATGGAAGCTCAGAAAAGAGGATTATCAAATATTGAAAGTATCCCTGAATCAATCAGCAGGTACCTGGCACCGAGTTCCAGGGATGTGCTTATAGACTCTGGTATCTTTACTGAAAAGGAACTGGAGAGCCGGGTGGAAGTTGAATATGAAAAATTCACCAAGAAAGTTCAGATCGAATCAAGAGTTCTTGCTGATCTTGCAATAAATCATATAGTGCCGACCGGGATTAAATATATGTCTTCATTGCTCGAAAATATCAGAGGGCTGAAGGAGATATTTGATGAAAAGGAATACGAAAGACTTGCTGGAACCATTAAAGAGGCTATAGTGATCATCTCAGATCATATTACAATGATCAAAAAGCTGGTTTTTGATATGGTTGAGGAAAGGAAAAAGGCCAATATAATTGCAGATGCTTATAAAAAGGCGCTGGTTTATGAAAAACATGTCAAGCCATTTCTCGACAGTATCCGTCAGCATATCGACAAGCTTGAGCTGATTGTCGACGATGAGATGTGGCCGTTGCCAAAATACAGGGAGCTGCTTTTCACAAGCTAGGATTGTCGGTTAATAAAGTAATTGAGAAAATATACAGGGATGTTTTTACAATGTCCCTGTATATTTATAAATTATTGAAGAAATTTATTAATCTCTCTTGCTGCTTTTCTGCCTGATGCAATGGCATTGACGACCAGGCTTGCACCACTGACAGTATCTCCCGCAGCAAATACTTTATGAAGGCTTGTGGACTGCTTATTATCTACTTTTACATTTTTCATTCTATCAAGTTCCAACCCTAATTCGGAGAGTAATCCTTCCTGCACCGGATGTAAAAAACCAAGTGCAAGAAGAAAAAGATCTGCTTCAATTACTCTCCGGGTTCCGGGAACAGGTTTAATTAAATATTTCCCATTGGCTGATTCCCATTCAATCTCCTCAACTTCTGCTCCCCTTGTTATTTTCCCATCACTGACAAACCGTAAGGTCGAGATGCCCCATAGTCTTTCACATCCCTCTTCATGGGAGGTGGTTGTTTTAAGCTCCTTGCTGAAATATGGCCACGGATTATCGGGTGTCCTGTTTAACGGTGGTTTTGGCAGAATTTCAATTTGTATAACACTTCTTGCTTTCTGACGAATGGAAGTTCCCACGCAGTCAGATCCTGTATCGCCTCCTCCGATTACAAGCACTTTCTTGCCTTCTGCAGATATTTTATTATCACTGATTGGTAGTGTTCCTGTATTTACCCTGTTCTGGGCAGAGAGGAAATCCATAGCGAAATGAATCCCATCAAATTCGCGGCCTTCAATCGCCAGATCGCGAGGCTGACCAGCACCTATGGCAATGCAAATCGCATCAAATCGATCAAGAATCTCCTGCCCTGGAATATCCTTGCCAATATTGACGCCGGTTTTAAAGATCAGGCCTTCTCTGATCATCAGGTTGAGACGCCGGTCGACAGTTGCTTTACTTAGTTTAAAGTCGGGAATTCCGAACCTGAGCAATCCACCGGCTTTTTCATCCTTCTCAAAAACAGTGACATTATGACCCGCCTTATTAAGAAGATCTGCGGCGGCCAAACCTGCCGGTCCACTGCCAATGACAGCAACTTTTTTACCGGTTCTCGTTTCAGGCGGCAGGGATTTAATATAATCTTCTGCAAAAGCTTTTTCAGTAATAGCAACTTCATTCTCACGAATTGTAACCGGTTCCTGATTAATGTTAAGCACACAAGCGTGTTCACAGACTGCAGGACAAATTCTTCCGGTAAATTCGGGAAAATTGTTGGTGGCTTGCAGCCTGTCATAAGCAGCTTTCCATTCACCCCGGTAGAGGAGGTCATTCCATTCGGGGATCAGATTATCAACCGGACAGCTCCAATGACAAAATGGTACGCCGCAATCCATACATCTTGAGGCCTGAAGCATTCTGTCCTCGCTGTTCAGAGTCTGTTCAACCTCGCTGAAGTCGCATATCCTTTCGTGTAGAGGTCTGTTCCCGGCTTCCTTCCTTTTAATTTTAATAAATCCATATATATCACCCATAATTTCCTGTTTTTTGATTTTTCCCGGGATTAAATGGCGCCAATCTCAAGATCGATCTCGACCCCGGCAATTTTTTTCCTGATCTCCTCAAGTTTCTGTTCCTGTATAACCTTCTTATAATCATATGGTACTACCTTTATGAACATTGGAAGGTATTTGTCAGGATTTTCCAGTATCATCTTTGTTTTTTTACTTCCGGTATATTTATAATGCCGGGCGATGAACTCAGTAAGTTCTTTAACATCAGGATAATCTTCGACAAGTGACAATTCCACCATTCCCATATTGCAGTAATAATCAAAATCTTCGTTCTCATTTAGAACATAGGCTATTCCGCCACTCATTCCGGCCGCAAAATTGTTGCCTGTTGTGCCAAGCACCACCACACGTCCTCCGGTCATATATTCACAACAATGATTACCTACCCCTTCAACTACAGCAATAGCTCCGCTGTTTCTTACCCCGAATCTTTCCCCTGCGACTCCCGAAACATATAATTCACCCCTGGTTGCTCCATAAAGGACCGTATTGCCGACGATTATATTCTTGTCCGTTTCAAAAGCAGAACCGGCAGGCGGGACAACAATAATCCTTCCCCCTGAAAGTCCTTTTCCAAGGTAATCATTTGAATCTCCTTCAAGGTAGAGTTCGACACCCGGTACAAGGAATGCTCCAAAACATTGACCAGCCGATCCTTTGAATTTACATTTTATCGTTCCGTCCGGAAGTCCTTCCGAACCATGCAGCATCGCTATCCTGCCTGAAAGCATAGTGCCGATTGTACGGTCGGTGTTGCTTACCGCCTTTTGTATTACAACCGCGTGTTTTTCATTGATTGCCCTCTCGGCTTCTCGTATTAATTCTTTATCCAGGATATTATCAGTTTTATTATCCTGGACGTCGCAACAACGAATTGCATTGGTTACTGATTCAGATGGCATTTTCAGAAGTCCGGACAGATCCAGATTCCTGATCTTCCAGTGATCAACCTCAGGATTCCTTTCCAGGAGATCAGATCTTCCAATGATATCATCCAGCTTTTTATATCCAAGTTCGGCAAGCAATTCCCGCACATCTTCGGCCAGGAACCTGAAAAATGTGACAAGATAATCGGCTTTCCCCTTAAACCGTTTTCTCAGTTCGGGATTTTGAGTGGCTATGCCCACAGGACATGTATTGAGGTGGCATTTGCGCATCATTACACAGCCCAGCACAATGAGTGCCGAGGTTGAAAAACCAAATTCCTCAGCGCCAAGCAAAGCGGCTATGATTATATCCCTGCCGCATTTTAACTGACCATCGGCCTGAAGTATAACCTTCCTGCGGAGGTTGTTCATCACAAGTGTTTGCTGTGTTTCTGCCAGTCCAAGCTCCAGTGGCAGTCCCGCATGTTTTATCGATGATGATGGACTTGCCCCTGTGCCGCCTTCATAACCGCTTATCGTAATAAGGTCAGCACCTGCTTTTGTGACACCTGCAGCTATTGTGCCTACACCACTTTCGGAAACCAGTTTAACACTGACTCTTGCTTTGGGATTGACATTTTTCAGATCGAAGATAAGCTGAGCAAGATCTTCAATTGAATATATATCATGATGAGGCGGAGGAGAGATAAGGGTTATCCCCGGAATCGAATACCGGGTCCTTGCAATTATCTTATCAACTTTAGAGCCCGGCAACTGGCCGCCTTCGCCCGGTTTAGCTCCTTGTGCTATTTTGATCTGTATTTCATCGGCGTTGACAAGATAGTCAGTTGTTACCCCAAAGCGTCCGCTTGCAACTTGCTTGATAGAGCTCCTTAGGCTATCCCCGTTTTCAAGGGGCAGAAACCTTACAGGATCTTCACCTCCTTCACCGGTGTTGCTGCGTCCTCCGATCCTGTTCATTGCAATTGCCAGGGTTTCATGGGCTTCCCTGCTTATTGAACCATATGACATAGCTCCTGTCACAAATCTCTTCATAATCTGTTCGGCAGATTCAACCTCATCAATGGATATTGGATTGGTTTTCATTCTTAACAAACCTCTGATAAATCCCGGTTTTACAGTATCTTCATTAACCTTCCTGCTATATTCCTTGAATTTACTGTAATCTGCAGATCTGGTGCTCCACTGCAGGAGAGAAATTGTTTCCGGATTCCAGGCATGATGTTCTCCATTTTTCCTGTATGAAAAAACACCTGCTGTAAGCATTTCATGCTGATGATCTTCAAAAAAAGCTTTTCTATAAGGTATAAGAGCCTCCTCGGCAATTTCATCCATACCTATTCCTCCCAATCTCGAAAAAGTTCCTTCAAAGTATTTATTGATCACATCCTGATGGATCCCAACAGCTTCAAATATTTGTGAAGAGCGGTAACTTCTGAGGGTACTAATACCCATCTTGGACATTATTTTCAGGATGCCTTTATTGATGGCATTTATAAAATTCTCTTCTGCCTTCTGATAGTCAAGCTGAATTTCTTTATTTTTTACGAGTTTATCAATTACTGCAAAACTCAGATAAGGATTTATGATACTTGCTCCATAACCGAACAAAAGCGCGAAATGCATTACTTCCCGGGGTTCTGCCGATTCAATGACCAGATCAATCTGCATCCTTTTCCGTTTTCTGATTAGATGATGGTGTACCGCTGAAACTGCAAGCAATGACGGTATGGGAGCTGCCTTTTCAGCTATTCCCCGATCGGAAAGAATAATATAGTTCTTTCCTTCATCAACTGCTTTTTCAGCATCAATGCATAATTGATCTATGGCATTTTGTAATCCAGTGCCTTCTTTCTCCGGGTCAAAATGGAGTAAAAGTTTGGTATTTGAAAATCCTTTATATCTTAGGTTCTTTACTACCTGGAAGTAAGTATTGGAAATCACAGGATTCCTGAACCTCACCATTTTGACGTGGGCCGGACATGTTTCAAGAAGATTCTGCTGCAATGATCCAAGGTAACCTGAGAGAGTCATTACAAGTTCTTCGCGTATTGGATCTATCGGAGGATTGGTTACCTGTGCAAAGAGTTGTTTGAAATAATCGAATAACCTGTAAGGCTTTCCTGAGAGTACTGCTAAAGGAATATCGTTTCCCATCGAACCGATCGGTTCCTTCCCTGTTGCGGCCATCTCTTTTATTCTTTCAGTATCTTCAAGGGAGTAATTGAAAGAGGTTAAATATTTATTGTACAGGTCCCCCATGTCAGTTGTTTCGATGTGACCGGTTTCAATTTTTTCAAGTTTAACCATATTCTGATCGATCCATTTTCCATAAGGATATTCTGATGCCAGCTGGGCTTTCAGTTCTTTATCGTAAAAGATCCTGCCTTCTTTTGTATCAATAAGGAGCATTTTGCCGGGTTTAAGACGCCCCTTCTCCCTGATCTCTTCCGGTGCAAATGTCTGTACTCCTGTTTCTGATCCAAGAACTATCAGATCATTATTTGTAATTACATACCTTGATGGACGAAGCCCGTTCCGGTCGAGCATGCCACCAATATACCTGCCATCAGAAAAAATCAGGGAAGCAGGGCCATCCCATGGTTCCATGAAAGTGGAATGATATTTGTAAAATGCCCTTAATTCGGGCGAAATCGGATTTTTATCATTTATAGATTCAGGTATCAGGATTGACAAAGCATAAGGAATTGATTTTCCACTCAAAACAAGAAATTCAAACACATTATCAAGAGATGCTGAATCACTCTTCCCGGGTTCGATAATAGGATACAACCTCGAGAGGTCACCAAGCTTCTCTGATTTGAGGATTGATTCCCTTGCTTCCATCCAGAATCGATTTCCTTTTATCGTATTGATCTCACCATTATGTCCGAGCATTCTGAATGGCTGGGCCAGATCCCAGCTTGGAAAGGTATTGGTACTGAAGCGGGAGTGGACAAGAGATATGGCACTTTGTAACCGTTCATCCTGCAGATCGAGATAATATTCCACCAGTTGTAAAGATGTAAGCATCCCTTTATAAACAAGTACTTTGGTTGACAGGCTGGGGATACAGAAAAGCCTCTTCTGTTTCAGATCCGAATTACGTATTGCGTTTTCGGTCAGTTTCCTGATAATATATAATTTTCGTTCGAGGTCTTCCTGTGGAATATCAGCTCCAAGGAGAATCTGAATTACTTCAGGCTCTGCGGCCCTGGCAATTTCTCCGATTGCATTATTATTACGGGGGACATCACGAAAACCAATAATTTCAACTCCTTCCTCTTTTATTATTTTTATAAATGACTCCTTGCAACGGTCTGCTTCGGATCTATCCTGGGGTAGAAAAATCAAACCTGTTCCGAATTGACCCTCAGGAGGAAGTGAATATCCCTGAATGAGATAAAAATCACGAGGGACCTGTATCAGTACTCCTGCTCCGTCTCCAGTCTTGCTATCGGCTCCTTCTGCCCCCCTGTGGGTCATATTTGCAAGAATATCCAGTCCCTGCCTTATTATAGAATGTGATTTTTTCCCTTTTATTTGCGCAACAAATCCTATCCCACAACTTTCATGTTCAAATTCCTGTCTGTACAATCCCTGCTCCTGCGGTCTTTCTTTTTTCATATTTTCCCTGTTTAAACTTGTTAAAGAAACAACCATTAAAAAACCGCTCCCTTTTGTTGAGAACGGTTATTCCTGAAGAATATATACTGATACCTTTCTCAATTTGTACCACTATTCAACCTGTTTCTGCCTGATGATAATATTGATTTAATATCGCTCATTTACTATAAATTTGTAGCAAATATATAACTTTATCTTTAAAATAATAATTAATATTATTAAAAATATTAATAAATTCTTTTTATTATCAGACTTGGATATTGATTTGCTTATTATCCTTTGAAGATCCTATTTTTCGATGCATGCCCTGATAAACTGAACAAACAGCGGGTGAGGCTTAATAACCGTACTGGAGTATTCCGGGTGGAACTGAACGCCAATAAACCATTTATGATCAGCTATTTCCATGATTTCCACAAGATTTGATTCAGGGTTAATCCCTACCGGCATCATTCCATTGTTTTTGAAATCATCAAAATAGTTATTGTTAAACTCATATCTGTGACGATGACGTTCGACTATTTCTGTTTTTCCATAAGCCTCATAAGCCTTTGAATTTTTGCTTATTATGCATTTATAGCCCCCCAGTCTCATAGTTCCGCCCTTATCGATTATACTCTTCTGTTCTTCCATCAAATCAATAACCGGGTATTTCGTTTTATGGTTTATTTCGGTGGAATTAGCTCCATCCATTTTTAAAACATTGCGTGCAAATTCAATTACCGCACATTGCAGCCCCAGGCATATTCCAAGGAACGGCATATTATTTTCCCTTGCATATTTTGCTGCTGAAATCTTGCCTTCAATGCCTCTTGAGCCAAATCCTGGTGCAACAAGGATTCCATTCAGCCCTTTGAGCTTATCACCGACATTCATTTCTGTAATATCCTCAGAATGAATATATTCAACATCAACCTTACATTCATTCAATGAACCGCTGTGGACGAAGGATTCTAATATTGATTTATAGGCATCAGGAAGTTCAATATATTTTCCGACAAGTCCGATCTTAACTGAGTATTTTGGATTCTTCAATTTCCTCAGAAATTCTCTCCATTCAGTAAGCGGTGGTTCTTTTCCAACTGGTAGACCAAATTTTCTGAGTACTGTCTGATCGAGTTTCTCATCAAGCATCTTTATCGGGACTTCATATATTGTTGAGACATCAACTGATTCAACTACAGCATTTTCTTCAACGTTGCAGAATAGAGCGACTTTTCTTTTTACATCTTTACTCAGGCTCCTCTGAGTTCTGAGAACAAGAATATCAGGTTGTATGCCTTCTTCAAGAAGTTCCTTAACTGAATGCTGGGTAGGTTTTGTTTTTGATTCGCCTGTTGCGGAAAGATAAGGTACAAGTGTAAGATGGATCACAATGCAGTTTTGCGGACCAAGTTCCCATTTCAACTGGCGAACCGATTCAATATAAGGTAAAGATTCAATATCACCCACAGTACCTCCGATCTCTGTCAGTACAATATCATACTTATCGCCTGAACCAACAATCTTGATCATGCGCTTGATCTCGTCGGTTATATGAGGAATGACCTGAACGGTTTTCCCGAGGTAATCTCCTTTTCTTTCCTTATTTATAACAGATTGATATATTCTTCCAGATGTGACATTGTTTGCCTGGCTTGTCGGAACATTAAGGAATCTCTCATAATGGCCCAGATCAAGGTCGGTTTCCGCACCATCAAGAGTCACATAGCATTCACCATGTTCATATGGATTCAATGTTCCGGGATCGACATTAAAATAGGGATCAAGTTTTTGAATTGTTACAGAATAACCCCTTGCCTGCAATAGTTTTGCTAGTGAAGCAGAAATAATACCTTTTCCCAGTGAGGATGTAACTCCGCCAGTCACGAATACGTATTTAACTTCTGCCATAGTGAAAAACCTTTATTATTTTCATGATTTTAAATTGGATTGGCAAAGTTAGCAATTTGACAAGATTTTCACAGGGATCCTGCCTGGTACTTTCATAATGTATTAATGAGATGGATTTTTCTTTGACGTGTATTATTCTTTTTCATAACTTTATAAATATTAAGTCAATAGGGAGTAATAATACTCATCGGTATGAAAAATGTATTTTATTGATGAACAGATATTTATTTTACTATTAATTAATTTTCTTTCACCCCATTTGTTGTATTAATAACAAAAATCCATTTCAATGCTCCGTTTGTTTATTATTGCTCTGTTTGTTATTTCCATTGGTGTTAGCAGCGCGCATTGCCAGCAACTGAAGGTTCCCGGGCTTCTCAAGCCAGTCGAAGTAATTCGCGACCAGTATGGCATTAATCATATATATGCACAGAACGAGCATGATCTATTCTTTTCACAGGGTTATTGTGCTGCCAAAGACCGTCTCTTTCAATTTGAGATTTGGAGGAGACAGGCTACAGGAACTGTTTCTGAAATCCTGGGTAAACGGGAGCTTAACCGGGATATCGGCACCAGGCTTTTCAGATTCAGGGGCGATCTTGATTCTGAACTCAATCATTACCATCTCCGGGGGAAACAAATAGTCATAGCATTTACTGAAGGAATTAATGCCTATATCAGCGAGGCTTTAAAAAATAAGGATTCTCTTCCGGTCGAATTTAAATTGATTGGAATCGAACCCCAACTATGGACTCCGGATGTAGTAATTTCGAGGCATCAGGGATTACTGGTAAATATTGAAGAAGAGGTCCTCACAGCCAGATCTGTTGCAACACTGGGTGCTGAGCAAGTTAAGGAACTTGGAGTTTTCGGGCCGGGTGATCCTGTTCTGGAAATTGATCCATCCATAAATCCCGACCGCCTGTTTGATGACATAATAGAGATTTACATAGCATTTAAGAGCCCGCTGGTATTCTCTCAGAAGGATTTATTGAATTCCGCGAATAATGAAGCAGGTTACAAACAACAAACAATGACCGATCAGGAGGCTTGTCAGTTGGTTATGGACATGAGAAATAGCCTCGCAGGCAGTAACAACTGGGTTGTCAGTGGAAATAAATCTCAATCCGGCTACCCTCTTCTTGCTAACGATCCTCACAGGGTTATAACGGTTCCATCTCTGCGATATCTGGTACACCTGAATGCTCCCGGCTGGAATGTAACCGGAGGGGGCGAACCAACCATCCCCGGAATTTCAATCGGGCATAACGATCATGGAGCATGGGGAATAACACATTACATGCTTGATAAAGAGGATCTTTATGTTTACAAATTAAATCCTCTGAATCAAAATCAGTATGAATATAAGGGTGAATGGGAGGATATGCGCATTATCAGGGATACTATAAAGGTTAAAAGCTTACCTGATGTAATGATTGAGCATCGGTATACCAGGCATGGACCAGTTACTCTTCTGGACAATAATAATAATATAGCTTACGCAATGCGGTGTGCATGGATGGAACCCGGATGTGCGCCTTATCTGGCGAGTTTAAGGATCAACCAGGCAAAAAACTGGAATGAGTTCAGAGAAGCCTGTCAGTTCAGTTATGTACCCGGACTTAATTTTGTCTGGGCTGACCGGGAGGGGAATATCGGATGGCAGGTCGCCGGTATCGCACCTGTCAGAAAAAACTGGAGCGGACTTGTTCCCGTTCCCGGAGACGGACGTTATGAGTGGTCCGGTTACCTTCCTGTTTTATCTCTCCCGAATCAGCATAATCCGGATAAGGGATTCTGGGCAACAGCCAACGAGAACCTTGCCCCTGAAGATTACCCTCACAAGGATGCTATTGGTTACACCTGGGCAGACACATACCGTTCAGATCGCATAAATGAAGTCCTGGCTTCGGGGAGCAGACATTCCCTTGCTGAAAT
>Ga0079037_100000325_pt1 | contig 20525 bp, 17 predicted proteins | sample Mud3Dept4metaG_FD_71479 | JGI IMG/M metagenome (GOLD analysis project Ga0079037, IMG submission 71479) | Freshwater wetland microbial communities from Ohio, USA, analyzing the effect of biotic and abiotic controls - Mud 3 Core 4 Depth 4 metaG | ecosystem: Environmental > Aquatic > Freshwater >... | reverse complement strand
TACACGAGGGTATTATGATCCTGGATAAAACTGCTATTCCCGGAACACCTGCAGCTGAGTATTTTAATATAGCAAAAGATTATGTTTTTGAAATTGGTCTTACACCTAACAGGATAGATAGCGGTTCGCATTACGGAGTAGCAAGAGATCTGGCTGCTTACCTGAATATTAATGAAGGGAAAGTTATTAAAGCTAATCGCCCTTCTGTAACAGGCTTTAAACCAGACAATAATAACAATCCTTACGAAGTAATTATCGAAAATACAAAAGATTGTCCAAGATATACAGGCATTACTATCAGTAGCGTTGAGATTACAGAATCACCAGAATGGCTGAAAAATAAAATGAGGGCAATAGGTCTGAGTCCTATTAATAATGTCGTCGATATTACCAATTTTGTCCAGCACGAAATAGGACAACCCTTACATGCTTTTGACGCGGATAAGATTGAAGGGAAAAAGGTAATTATCCGAAACCTTCCTGACAAATCCAGGTTTATTACTCTGGATGAAACAGAGAGAACTCTTTCAGCCAGAGACCTGATGATATGCAATGAAAAGGAAGGGATGTGCATTGCCGGGGTGTTTGGAGGAATTAAATCGGGAGTGACTGATACAACTAAAAATATCTTCCTCGAAAGTGCTTATTTTAATCCTGTTTCAATTAGGAAAACATCAAAACGCCACGGGCTTCAAACCGATGCCTCATTCAGGTTTGAGAGGGGTGCAGATCCTGAAATTGCCCCCTGGGCTCTGAAAAGAGCGGCAATGCTGATCAGGGATATTGCAGGAGGTAATATTTCTTCAGATATAGTTGATATTTATCCCAAAAAGATCAACAGGACAAAGATTGAAATCAGTTATAAAAATATTGACAGGCTGATCGGAAAACAAATTGATCGACAGGTTATAAGGAAAATACTGGGCCTTCTTGATATAGATATCCTAAGTGAAAATGATGATGATATGATCCTTGAAATACCATTATACAGGGTTGATATTCAGCGCGATGCAGATGTGATTGAAGAGATCCTCAGGATTTACGGATACAATAATGTAGAGATTGGGGAACATGTAAATTCAACACTTTTTTATACTGACAAACCGGACAAAGAAAGGATCCTGAATATTGTGTCTGATATGCTTACAGCAAATGGTTTTGTTGAAATAATGTGCAATTCTCTCAATCCCGCTTCATTTTACATGAATGAAGATTTCGAGACGGAGCATCTTGTCATGCTGGCAAATCCTCTCAGTTCAGACCTGAATGCAATGAGACAGTCGCTGCTTTTCGGAGGTCTCAGCTCAGTTGCCTGGAATATTAACCGGCAAAATCCGGATCTTAAGTTTTATGAATTTGGCAATTGTTACTTTTACAGAAAGACCAATAAGTCATTCCCGGGCGCTGAAGATTATCTGGAAAAGAGATCCTTCGATATTTTTATTACAGGTAATAACGGGCATCAGCGATGGAACTACAAAAACAATCCTGTGGATTTTTATAATATAAAAGCTGCCGTAGAAATGGTTTTTTCAAGGCTGGGTATCAATCCTGGAAGTCTTCTGTCAGGTGAAAGCAAAAAGAAATATTTCTCTGAATCAGTAACATATGTCTCTGATAATATTCAAGTTGCTGAAGCCGGTAGAGTTTCAAAAGAATATCTTGGCAAGTTCGATATAGGCCAGGATGTCTATTATGCCCATGTCGAATGGGATTTTTTACTGAAACTGATAAAAAATCACGGTGTAACATACAGCGAGCTTCCGAAGTATCCGTGGGTTAGAAGGGATCTTGCTCTTCTTCTTGATAAAAGTGTGAAATTCAGCCAGATAAAAGAAATCGCTTTCAGAACAGAAAAGCATATTTTGCAGGATGTCGATCTTTTTGATGTTTATGAGAGTGATACTCTTGGGCAAAATAAAAAATCATATGCAGTGAGCTTTATACTGAGGGATGATCTAAGAACACTCACAGATAAGAGCATTGAAAAAGTAATGAATAACCTTATCAACGCTTTCAAAAAAGAGGTTAATGCTCTGATAAGATAATGAAGAAATGCAGATTTGAACTGATCAAGGGGGATATCACCACGCTTAATGTTGATGCTATTGTAAATGCTGCAAATACCTCTCTACTGGGCGGAGGCGGTGTTGACGGGGCTATCCATAAAGCTGCCGGTCCTGAACTTTATAACGAATGTAAAAGCTTGAATGGCTGTCCGACAGGCGAGGCAAGAATTACAAAAGGATACATGTTGAAAGCCAAACATATAATCCATACTGTAGGGCCGGTCTGGCGGGGTGGGTATAGTGATGAGACGGATAAGCTCGCATCCTGTTACCGGTCAAGTCTTAATCTGGCGAAGGAGAATAAAATCAAAACCATTGCATTCCCCGGGATTTCAACCGGCATATATGGTTTCCCGAAAGATCTGGCAGCATTAATTGCAGTAAATGAGACTAAAAGATTTATGAACCATCATTCTTATCCTGAAAAGGTAATATTTGTTGCCTTCGATGATGATAATTATGAAACTTACCGAAAGCTTCTCGATAAATGAGTTCTTTCATTAATTCCGTAAAAAAATATTTCTCTCTTGTTAAGTTCAGTCATACTGTCTTTGCAATGCCGTTTGCACTGATTGGATTTTCCCTGGCAGTATCACGCACTGATCAGACATTCAGCCTGAAGCTGTTATTTCTGATAATTCTGTGCATGATCTTTGCACGCAATGCAGCTATGGGATTTAACAGGCTTGCAGATCACAGATTCGATGCGCTTAACCCCAGAACAAAAGACCGTGAGATACCTGCAGGTAAGATCAGCCTTAAAGCAGCTGCAATTTTTATTATTATCAATTCGCTATTATTCATTCTGACAACCGGATTTATAAACAGGCTCACTTTGTATCTTTCTCCGGTTGCTCTCATTATAATTCTTGGTTACAGCCTTTCGAAACAGATGACCATGCTTTGTCATTTTATTCTGGGTCTTGGATTAAGTCTTGCTCCAATAGGTGCATATATTTCTGTGACAGGATCATTTGATCTATTGCCAGTAATATTTTCCATGATAGTGATTACCTGGGTCAGCGGATTCGATATAATTTATGCACTGCAGGACGATGATTTTGACAGGTCAAACCAGCTCCATTCACTTCCTTCAGCTGCAGGAAGGAAAAAAGCACTTTCAATTTCAACTCTGGTGCATTTTATAACATTCATATTAGTCATTACAGCAGGTTGTCTTGAAAAGGGAGGACTTTTTTTCTGGATAGGAGCTGCTGTTTTTACTTCATTACTGGTCTACCAGCACCGATTGGTAAAACACGACGACCTTAGCAGAGTTACCCTGGCATTTGGCACTACCAATGGCATTGCCAGTATACTTTTTGCGGCTTTTGTAATACTCGACCTTTATCTCAGGTACCATTGATCCGGAAAAAATAATCATATTGTGTTTGTTGTAACTTGTTTTTTTTGTTACTTGGCACAGACTAAAATTCAATTTATGGGAGAAATAATTATAAAAGAGGTAGTTACACCGAGAGAGCTTCGGGAATTTATTTATCTTCCTGAAAAAGTGCATAAAGATGAAAAAAATTGGCTTCCTCCTATTTATATGGATGAAAAACTGCTTTTTAATAAAAAGAAAAACAAATCATATAAATATGCTGATGCTCTTTTGCTCCTGGCATGGAAAGATAACAAACCTGTCGGAAGAATTATGGGCATTATCAATAAGAGATATAATGCCATTAATAACGAGAATCACGGGCGATTCTGTTTTATGGAATGTTATAATGACCAGGAGGTTTTCCATACCCTCATAACCCAAATCGAAGACTGGGTAAAACAAAATGGAATGAGCAAGCTTATTGGACCGCTTGGATTTTCCGATAAGGATCCTCAGGGATTTCAGACTGAAGGCTTTGAGTATCCCCCTTTTATTACTGCCGCAAACAATTCACACTATATGGTTGAGCTTATTGAAAAGGAAGGGTATGAAAAGAAAGTTGACCTGGTGAATTATCTGGCAAAAATGCCGGCAGAATTACCTGAAGTATATACAAAGGTACTTTCAAGAGTTGAGAAAACTGAGGGATATAAAATAATAGAGTTTGAAAGTAAAAAGGATCTTAAACCATATATAATTCCCGTTCTTGAGCTTATGAATGAGACATTTAATGAGATCTATGGCTTCGTACCACTTAATGATAATGAAAAACAGGAATTTGCTGACCGGTATCTTCCTATACTTGATCCAAAATTTATTAAGGTGGTCAAAGCTAATGAAGGGCTGATCGGATTTGCTATAGGTATGCCTGACGTAAGCCCGGGAATAAAAGCCTGCAACGGGAGGTTGCTTCCTTTTGGTATATTTAAAGTATTAAAAGAGTCGAAACGGTCAAAGAAACTTCTGATGATGCTTGGTGGTGTAAAAAAACAATACCGGGGAAAAGGAATTGATGTTCTGATGGGTGTTAAAATCCTTCAGTCGGCAATAAAGCACAAAATGGAAATCATCGATAGCCACCTTGTACTTGAAGATAATACCAGGATGAGAAGTGAGTATGAAAGAGTCGGCGGTAAGGTGGTGAAAAAATTCAGAATCTATCAGAAAAACCTGTAGTGCTCACAAAAAATGCAGGGTATTTATCTGAAAATTTTTATTAAAACCTGAACATAAAAGAAAATCCCAACAGCTCTTTGAACTGTATTTTTGCAATTTTTTCAAAACTTCCGGTTGAATTTAACGCAAAATACTTTTAATTTTATATTTCCAAAAGCAGAATCACAATGTCCCGTATTTCATTAGCGGTAAACTTTCCGGTTGATATTTACCGGAATATCAAAAACAGGGATTACTTCATATTCCTCTAATGCATAAGTCTATTAAAAGACTTATTATCAATTAATTAACTTTAATATCATTTAAATTATCATTGTAATGGAATTACCATTCATAGAACCATTTAAGATAAAAATGGTCGAACCGATACATTCAAGTTCAGTTGAGCAGAGAGAGAGATGGATCAGAGATGCCTCCTACAATCTTTTTAACCTTAAATCAAAACAGGTAACTATAGATATGCTGACTGATTCCGGAACAGGTGCAATGAGCGATAAACAGTGGTCCGAAATGATGCTTGGTGATGAAAGCTATGCAGGTGCATCTTCATATTATAATCTCAAAGAAGCTATTACTGAAATAACAGGATTCAGGTATTTTCTTCCTGTTCATCAGGGTAGAGCTGCAGAAAATGTCCTTTTTTCAACACTGGTGAAAGAGGGTGATCTTGTGCCCGGCAATTCTCATTTTGATACCACAAAAGGCCATATTGAATTTCGAAAAGCTACCGCTGTCGATTGTACTGTTGAGATTGCTTCTGACCTATCAGCATGGCATCCTTTCAAGGGGAATGTTGATCTTGTCAAACTTGAAGAATTGCTGAAAAACAATCCTCCTGAAAAAATTCCATGCATTATTGTCACCATAACAAATAATACTGTGGGAGGACAACCTGTTAGTATGGCAAACATCAGGGGAGTTCGGCAGCTTGCCGATAAATATGGCATAAAGTTTTTTCTCGATTCAGCAAGATTCGCAGAAAATGCCTGGTTCATTAAGACAAGGGAGGAAGGTTATACAGACAAGGGAATCAGGGAGATTGCCCGGGAAATGTTCTCTTATGCTGACGGAATGACAATGAGTTCAAAAAAGGACGCAATCGTGAATATGGGTGGATTCATTGGTTTCAGAGAAGAAGAACTTTTTCAGAAAGCCACAACTTTTAACATTATTTATGAAGGATTTATAACCTATGGCGGTATGTCAGGCAGGGATATGAATGCTCTTGCGCAGGGATTATATGAAGGTACAGATGAGGAGTATCTGAGGTCAAGGATCGGTCAGATTGAATACCTTGGAACAAAAATCAGGGAGTGTGGAATACCTGTTCTCTGGCCATTTGGCGGTCATGCAGTCTTTCTTGATGCAAAAAGTTTCCTTCCGCAGATATCTGAGGAGGAGTTTCCTGCCCAGGTTCTTGCTGTGGAGTTTTATATCGAAGGAGGTGTTAGAAGTGCTGAAATCGGTGCATTAATGGCAGACAGGGATCCGGTGACCCGCAATAACAGATTTAACGGTAAAGAACTGGTAAGGCTTGCAGTACCACGAAGGGTATATTCCGACAATCATATGAATTATGTGGCTGCTGTTGCGAAAAACATTTTTGAAAGAAAAGACAAAATAAAGAAAGGATTCCGTATCAGAAAAGAAGCCCCCATACTAAGGCATTTTACGATTGAGCTGGAAAGGTTGTAGCTGTCGCTTTGATAATATTAGATAAATCATTTTCTTTGCAGCGCTAAAATTCCATCATGCAGGATCTTACAAACGGCAAAGAAGGAAAACTCATTTTCCAGTTTGCTGCTCCAATGCTTCTCGGCAACTTATTCCAGCAATTATTCAGTGTGGTTGACAGTATCGTTGTTGGAAATTTTATCGGGAAAGAAGCCCTGGCAGCAGTCGGAGCTTCATTCCCGATAATCTTCATGATGATTTCGATGATTGTCGGGATAGTAATGGGCACAACAGTTGTTATCTCGCAATATTTTGGTGCAAAAGACTTTGTTAAGGTCAAAAGAGCCATTGATACAATGTACATCTATTGTGCCGTTGCAGGAGTAATTGCAACGTTTGCAGGATTAGCGTTTGCAGAACCATTGTTGCGCCTGTTGGGTTTACCCGAAGAAATTATGCCTCAAGCAACACAATATCTGCGTATTTTCTTCTCAGGAACAGTTATATTCTTCGGTTTTAACGGCACCAGTGCAGCACTTAGAGGCCTCGGGGATTCTAAAACACCTCTCTATTTTTTAATAATAGCAACAGTCGCCAATATTATACTAGTCCTTCTTTTTGTTGGCGTTTTTAAATGGGGAATTGCCGGTGCTGCCTATGCAACATTAGTAGCTAACGTAATTGCATTCGGATTGGCAATTTACTGGCTTAACAGGACGCACAAATTTATAAGGATAGCTATTAAAGGTCTGCATTTCGACAGGGAGATCTTCCGTCACAGCATCCGCATTGGATTACCGACAGGTATACAGCAGACCCTTGTAGCCATCGGGAACCTGGCCCTTCTGAGTATTGTTAATAAGTTCGGGACCAATGTATTAGCTGGTTTTTCGGTGGCAAGCAGGATTGACTCTCTTGCAATCATCCCGGCAATGTCATTTTCACAGGCACTATCAACTTTTGTCGGACAGAATATCGGGGCGAATAAAGCTGACAGAATCAGAAAAGGACTTATTTCAACACTAAAAATGGCCGGATCTGTCACAATTATCACAAGTGTCATAATAATTATCTGGGGACACTTTATTATGAATATGTTTACCAGCGATGCAGAAGTGATCCGGATTGGCGATCAGTATCTTACAATCGTCAGTGCTTTTTACTTTCTTTTCACCCTGATGTTCGCTTTCAGCGGTATAATGAGAGGCGCAGGAGACACTCTTATTCCTATGTTTTTTTCTCTAATCTCATTATGGATCATAAGAATACCGCTTGCTTACTTTTTATCCGGTAAGATCGGATCACAGGGCATATGGTGGGCTATACCTGCAGGTTGGTTAATAGGTCTGACACTTTCGTTCCTCTATTATAAAACAGGTCGATGGAAAACCATGTCAGTTGTGAAATATGTTGATAATTTGTAACTTTCAACTTTATAATCAAATGACAGGATATGATAAAATCCATGACTGGCTATGGTAAATCCATTGCTGAACTTCCACAGAAGAAAATATCAATTGAAATAAAATCACTCAACTCAAAATCTCTTGATATTAATACCCGGCTACCCTGGATGTACAGGGAAAAGGAAGCTGAATTAAGAAATATAATCAGCCAGAAGCTTGACAGGGGGAAAATTGATCTGAATATTAATTTCGATGTACTTGACAGTGAAATTATTCCGGTAATAAATAAATCTGTTGTAAAGTATTATTTCAATCAACTTAAGGAGATTACAGGAGAACTTGGAATAAATGCAGATGATCAGCTTATATCGACTATCATGAGGCTCCCCGATGCCCTTAAAACCGAGAAGCCTGAACTGCCGGAAGAGGAATGGATACTTGTCAGGGAAAAGATTCATGAATCAATCGATCAGCTCGACAGCTACAGGATCGAAGAAGGGAAGTCAATTGAAACGGACCTGATCAGGTGTGTGGGAAAAATCGTTAAATTACTGGAAGATATAGAGAAGTTTGAAGCGGGCAGAATAACCAGGATAAGGGAAAAACTGAACTCTAATCTTTTGGAATATATTGTACCAGAGAATATTGACAAGAACAGGTACGAACAGGAGATTCTTTTCTATCTTGAAAAGCTGGATATTAATGAAGAAAAAGTAAGATTGAAAAAGCACTGTGAGTATTTTCTGGAAAAAATCGCTTCCCTTCCTCCCAATGGTAAGATCCTGAGCTTTATTGCACAGGAAATTGGCCGCGAAATAAACACAATTGGTTCAAAAGCAAATGATGCTTCAATTCAGAAACTGGTTGTTATGATGAAGGATGAATTGGAAAAGATTAAGGAACAGTCTCTTAATGTCCTCTAAATCCCATAAACCAAAATGAAAGGGAAAATGGTAATAATTTCTGCTCCGTCAGGAGCAGGGAAATCTACTATAGTAAAACATCTTCTTGATAAAGGTATCAACCTTGAATTTTCAATTTCAGCCACTACCCGGCAACCGAGGGGCGAGGAAAAAGACGGAAAAGAATATTATTTTCTTGATATAGAAGATTTCAGGAGAAGAATAAAAAAGGGCGATTTTATTGAGTGGGAAGAGGTCTATAAAGATCAGCTGTACGGCACATTGAAAAGTGAGGTTGACAGGATCTGGGCAAACCGGAATCATGTCCTGTTCGAGGTTGATGTTAAAGGCGGGATTCACCTGAAAAACATTTTCAGACATAAAGCAATTTCTATTTTTATAATGCCGCCATCAATCATGGAACTCGAAAAAAGACTAAGGATGAGGAGGACAGATTCACCATCGAAAATCAAAATCAGAATCGCGAAAGCTACTGAAGAAATGAAGATGGCTGATAAATTCGATAATATTGTTTTAAATGACAGTCTGGAGCAGGCTGAAAATGATGTATATAATTTGGTGCATAGTTTTCTGAAAGATAAAACAAATGATGCAATTTAATTTTAATGGCTAAAATCGGATTATATTTCGGATCATTTAATCCTGTTCATATAGGGCACGTTGCCATTGCGGGATATATGACAGAATTTACTCCTCTTGAAGAGGTGTGGTTTATTGTCAGTCCTCAAAATCCTTTAAAAAAGAAAGAGAGTCTTCTTCCTGATTATCAACGTCTTTACATGACCCAACTGGCAATCAGGGATTATTACAATATGAAAGCATCTGATATTGAATTCAAACTGCCGGTTCCATCTTTTACAATTGACACACTAGCATACCTCAAAGAGAGATATCCAGACCATAAATATTTTCTGATTATGGGGGAAGACAATCTTTATACTCTGCATAAATGGAAAAATGCTGAAGAACTCGTACGCAGATGCCAGATTTATGTTTATCCCCGCCCAGACACAATAAAACCCGATTCTCTTCTGCTCGATCGGATCCTTTCAGCTGCAGATATACATTCTGTTAAAGCTCCGCTTATGAGTATCTCAGGAACATTTATCAGAAACAGTATTAAGAAAGGGAAAAACATGTCATATTTTCTCCCACCGGCAGTATGGAAATATATTGAGGAGATGCATTTTTATGAGAAGTAGTTTAATTGAAGTCGTGTGGTTTGCAGAAAGAAGTGAGCCGGACAACCTGCCGGGGGGGGTGTCCAGGCTTTCAGACCTTTCGGATAATCTCAATCCCCCGTTCCAGAGCTTTCTCATTCACAGGGATCAGATTGTGATATCTTTCCGGCAGAGATTTCTTCAAACCTTTAATGACATTCTCCAGCTTAATTATTGGTTTTATCTTTAGATATCCTCCCAGAACGATCATATTGAAAGTCTTGGGGCTGTTCATCCTGCCTGCTTCTTCGGCAGCATCGATACGATAGATGTCAATATCTTTCCTTTCGGGATGACGGGTTATACCATTGCTGTCGTATATTAATATTCCACCCGGTTTGACAGAACCTTCAAATTTATCGAGCGACTGCTGATTAAGAATAATTGCAGTATCGAAATTCCTTATTATCGGTGAGCTTATCCTCTCACTGCTGATGATTACGATGACATTTGCTGTACCGCCCCGCATTTCGGGGCCATAAGACGGCATCCAACTCACTTCCATATCCTGCATAACCGCTGAATAAGCCATTATTTTGCCCATTGATAAAACTCCCTGTCCGCCAAATCCGGCTATAATTATTTCTTCAGTCATTTTTTTTTAATTTACATTGTTATTGTGCTGATTGTTCCTCAGGTATTTTCAAATCCCCAAGAGGATAAAAGGGGAACATATTTTCCTCCATCCATTTAATTGACTGTACAGGTGTCATTTTCCAGTTAGATGGGCAGTTTGAGACAATCTCAATGAAACAGGTTCCTTTATTAAGCTTCTGATAATGAACTGCTTTCCGCATCGCTTTCTTAGTTTTTTTAACATTTGCAGGAGTATGAACGCTCTGTCGTGTGACATAATATGTACCAGGCAGTGTTGCTACAATATCCGTCATCTTCAAAGGATTTCCCATCACTTTGACATCTCTTCCATATGGTGATGTTGATGTCTTCATACCAGGCAGAGTCGTCGGAGCCATCTGCCCTCCTGTCATCCCATAAATTCCGTTATTTATAAAAATAATAAGGATATTTTCGCCCCTGTTACAGGCATGAATAGTTTCGGATGTCCCTATAGCCGCAAGATCTCCGTCGCCCTGGTAGGTAAATACAAATTTTTCCGGCATCAGGCGTTTTATTGCTGTTGCCAGAGCCGGTGCCCGGCCATGGGCTGCTTCCTGCCAGTCGATATCCAGAAAGTTGTAAAGAAGTACGGAACAGCCAACAGGAGAAATCCCGATGGCTTCCGACTGAAGACCCTCCTCATCGATTATCTCAGCAAGAATGCGATGGGTGGTTCCATGACCACAACCAGGACAATATGAAAGCACATTATCAGTCATGATCCTTGTCCTCTTATAAACCAGGTTTTCAGGTTTTATAATTTCTTTTATTCCGGTTGCTTCAGCCATATCTTAACCTCCTATGATTTTTGATTTCAGAAATACGACTACCTCTTCCGGAGTCGTCACAATTCCTCCCATTCGTCCAAAATGATATACGGGTACTTTACCGTTTACTGACAGAAGCACGTCCTCAATCATTTGCCCTGCACTCATTTCGACAGAAAACATGATTTTCACTTTGTCAGCCAGGGCGTTCAACCTTTTTGACGGGAACGGGAAAAGAGTTATTGGCCGCAAGAGTCCGATTTTCATTCCCTGCGCACGTGCCAGTTGCACTGATTTCTGACATACCCTGGCACTTGTTCCGTATGCAACCAGAAGATATTCAGCATCTTCACACTGAAATTCCTCATAACGCACCTCTTTTTCCCTTATCTCATTGTATTTATCTATTAATTTCTGGTTGAATCTTTCCTGCCCATTCGGATCAAGATCAAGAGATGTAATTATATTTCTTTCCCTGGTAGGTGGCTTTCCGGTAGTTGCCCATTCAGGAACTGTTTTGGATCTCTCTTTAGGCGGACTAAGCCATACCTTTTCCATCATCTGTCCTATTGCTCCGTCAGATAGCATCATCACCGGATTTCGGTATTTGAAAGCCAGTTCAAAACTAAGATCAACAAAATCAGCCATTTCCTGAACTGAAGCCGGAGCCAGGACAATCAGATGATAGTCACCATGGCCGCCTCCCTTGGTAGCCTGAAAATAATCCGATTGTGCTGGCTGAATTGTTCCCAGACCAGGGCCTCCTCTTACAACATTCACAATCAGGCATGGTAATTCGGCACCGGCAATATAGGTAATACCCTCCTGTTTCAGGCTTATTCCTGGTGATGAAGAAGATGTCATCACTTTTTTTCCGCATGCTGCTCCTCCATAAACCATGTTAATTGCAGCAACTTCACTTTCAGCCTGGAGGACCACCATTCCGGTAGTTTTAGCCGGATTAGCTTCCATCAGGTATTCCAGAATCTCACTCTGTGGGGTAATGGGATAACCGAAATAGCCATCAGTACCTGCACGAATAGCAGCTTCTGCCACTGCCTCATTACCTTTCATTAGTCTTAATTCCTTTTCCATCATCAAGCTATATTTTTGTTTTATAAACAGTTATGACGCCATCTGGACAAACCATGGCGCAATTGGCACAACCAATACACAATTCAGGATTGGCAGGGAAAGCATAAAAATAACCTTTGTGGTTCACCTCTTTTGCCATAGCAATGGTTCCTGTTGGACACGAAACCATGCATATCTCGCATCCTTTGCATCTGTCAATATTTACAACTATACTTCCTCTTATCTTTGCCATATGCCAAATTATTAATCTATTATATTATATTGAGTGATCTTCCCTGAATTTCTCCAGGCGCAGTTTTAAATCGCCGAACATTTCGCGTGGTACAAGTGAAACGCAGGCCCTCAATCCTTCTCTTTCACTTCCGGTGATATCAAGTGAAATGGCACTTATCCCATAATGTAAGAGTTCCCGAAGCAATTCTTTGCCGGTCATACCCGGATAAGAAATGGTAAAATAAAATCCATCAGCGATCGGGTTTTCAAGATCTCTGTCATAAACAATTTTAAAACTGTTTGAAACAAACATTTTTTTCATTATTGCAGCCTTTTCAGAGTACTCCTTAACAGCATTCCGATAGTTGTAAATCCCGTCATTTTCTGCTTTCAGTAAAGCAGCAAGTCCGAACTGAGCTGAATGGGCAACGCCTGCTGATAAATTGTACAAAGCTCCAAATATAACTGAATGTCCGAATTTGTCTGTCGAATAATATCTCAAAAGGTCGGGATATGATCTGTTAAAGAGATGGTCTGACACTGCCATCATTCCTATTCTCTGACCGGCATAACTGAATATTTTTGAGCTTGAAATTAGTAAAATGTAATCATCCGTGTAACGGGCAACTGTCGGCTGGAAAGGCGGTCTTCCCGGGCTTGAATAGTCCTTCCTGAAATCCATTCCGAAATATGCAAGGTCCTCAATTACAATAACATCATATTTCCTCGATAGTTCACCGATTATTGCCAGTTCTTCTTCATTAAAGCAAATCCATGCAGGATTATTGGGATTTGAATATAGCAACGATGATATCTTTCCATCCTTAAGGTATGATTCAAGTTTAGCCTTCAGTTTTTTACCTCTGAAATTATATACATCGAAAGAATGATAATCATGTCCAAGCATTTTAACCTGCTGTTTCTGGACAGGGAAACCGGGATCGAGAAACAGGGTACCCTCTTTTGTCCTGTCATTCCTGTTTGCAACGAGAAAGCTGACCATTCCGCCCATCATTGAACCAACTGTAGGAATACAGCCTTCCGGTTTAATATCTATGTTCAGAAAAAGCTTAATAAATCTTGATGTCTCTTCTTTTAGTGAAGGTAATCCTGAAATATCCGGATATACAGCTGCTACTCCATTTTTAAGAGCTTTTATCTCAGCTTCAATCCCTATTGAGGGAGCTGGTAACCCAGGGACCCCCATTTCAAGGCGGACAAATTTTATTCCGGTTTTATTCTCAATCAGATTTACAAGATATACAATCTCACGTATAGATGCTGATCCGGGCTCCGGGATCCCGTTTTGCCGGGCTAACTTTGTTATAATATCAGATGATATCGGAATTGTGTTCATATGAACTTGTTCGGTCAGAATTTCCTTTTATCAATTACATGTTTTGCTTTTCCTTCGCTTCTCTCTATAGTTTTCGGTTCAACCAGTGTCACCTTTATGCCAAGTCCTATTGAGCTTTCAAGATTTTCCTGAAGCTTGCCCCGAAGGTTCTGTAGCTGGCTGATCTTATCCTGGAAAAACTCTTCATCCACCTCAACCTGGAGTTCAAGGGTGTCCAGGTTATTTACCCTGTCGACGATGATCCGGTAATGAGGTTTGATTTCACTCATCTCAAGCAGTACTGTTTCTATCTGTGAAGGGAAGAGGTTTATTCCCCTGATAATCAGCATATCATCACTCCTTCCCAGGCATTTGGCCATACGCACAAGGGTGCGTCCGCATTTGCATTTACCATAATTGAGTCTGGTAAGGTCCCGGGTACGGTAACGGATCAGTGGCAATCCTTCTTTGGTAATGGTTGTGAAAACCAGTTCACCAACAGAACCTTCAGGCAACACCACCAATGTTTCCGGATCAATTATTTCTGGGTAAAAATGATCCTCATTAATATGCAATCCCTCCTGTTCCACGCATTCGCTGGCAACCCCCGGTCCAATGACTTCGCTCAGGCCAAAGATATCTATTGCTTTTATCATCAGTTTCTTCTCGATCTCTTTCCGCATGTTTTCTGTCCATGGTTCAGCACCAAAAACTCCGATCCGTAGTTTCAGCTCGTTACGATTGATCCTGTTCTCCTTAATTGCTTCAGCAAGAAATAATGCATACGATGGGGTACAGGCAAGAACAGTTGTTCCAAAATCGTGCATAAGCTGAAGCTGACGATTGGTATTACCTCCGGAGACAGGAATTACCGAAGCGCCTATTTTTTCGCCTCCGTAATGCAAACCCAGACCACCTGTGAAAAGCCCGTAACCATATGCAATCTGAATAAAATCATTTCTGTCGGCTCCGGCGCTTGTGAGAGTTCTGGCCATTACCTCTGACCAGACGGAAATATCGTTTCGGGTATAACCCACAACTGTAGGTTTACCTGTGGTTCCTGATGAAGCATGCAGACGTACAATCTCACTCATGGGAACCGCAAACATGCCAAAGGGATAATTATCCCGAAGATCGTTCTTGCTTGTATAGGGAAGCCTGGTGATATCCTCAATACACTGAATGTCTTCAGGACCAAGACCTGCTTCCTGTAACCTATGCCTGTAATAAGGAACATTAAAATAAACCCGCTCAACTGTTTCCCGAAGTCTTTCTCCCTGAATCTTCTTCAGTTCATTACGACTCATGCATTCGAAGTGCCTGTTCCAGATCTCCATTCAAAATTTATAGATCTATCGTTTGTTATTAATTATCATTATATTTTGTAAAGATCACTGCCCTTTAGCAGTTCCATTTCATGTTCCTTAAGAGCTTTAATAGCTTTTTCATTATCACTGCATCTCAATACTATTACTGACTTTTTTCCAGCCGGGAATGCGTAAGTGTATTCCACGCTTATATCGAGATCGGACAGGATCTTCAGAATTCTGGCATAATGTTTTGCCTCATCAGGTGCCATGACTGAAATTACCTCCGTAATATTAACTGTAAATAAATGCTCTTTCAGAAGAGTTCTGGCTCTTTCAGGATCAGATACAATTATACGAAGGATTCCGAATTCTGTTGTATCGGCAACACTCAGGGCAGTTATTCTGATATTTTCCTTACCTAAAACTTCAAGAACCTCTGTAAGCCTGCCTGATTTGTTTTCAAGAAAAACTGATAACTGATTTATTATCATATCTTTATATTTTAAATGTCATTTTCAGGATCCCGAATATAATTATTTAAACTATAATCTTTCATCAGACCTTGTGAAGATTATTTTTCTATCCTTATCCTTGCATCAACTACAGTAACGGCTTCCGGGCTTCCAATAAGAGGATTAAGGTCCATTTCCTTTATTTCAGTTGCATATCTGAGCAGGCTGGACAGTCTTACAATAATTTCAGCAAATTTCTGTTCATTTACTCCCGGTTTTCCCCTGGTCCCATGAATTATTTTATACCCTTTGAGACTTCGGATCATTGATATTGCTTCATTGAATGTAAGCGGGGCCAGACCTGAGGAAACATCACCAAGAACTTCGACAAAAATTCCTCCGAGTCCGCAAAGAATAACGTGTCCGAACTTTGGTTCATATTTAGCTCCTATAAAGAGTTCTGTTCCAGTGAGCATCCTCTGAACAAGTACCGCTTTTACGCCTTCTATTTTTATCATCCTGGTGAATTCTGCTTCAAGGTGCGTCTTCGATTTAATATTTAAGGTGACTCCTCCCACATCAGATTTGTGAACCGGTCCGACAACTTTCAAGGCGAGGGGAAATCCTGCTTTGTCTGCGATGGCAATGAGTTCTTTCCTTGTCGTAACGACTGCTTCTTTTACTGTGGGTATACTTGCTGCCGCAAGCAGTTGCTGAATGATGTCAGGTTGAAGATATCCGGGAGACACTTTTTCAATTATTTTGCGTATCTGTGGAATATCTACATCTTTTAAAAATATCTTTTCATCTGCAGGAAATGGTGTATTTGATATTTTTATAAGAGCCTTACCAAGCACCACTTCATCAGGGAAGTTCACGTGTCCTTTGTTAAGAAAATATTCCAGTTCAGGCTGAGAACTTGCTACAGAAGGTAATATCGGGAATAAAGGTTTATTGCATTCGCTGATTTTCTTATGGAGGAGATCATAGATAACTGCCATATCATTCAGACCGTTACTTCCGAAAATCACTGTCATACCATCTATCTCAGGCATTTCATTATCAACATATTCAATAATCTTATCAAGCTGATCACTTGTAGCAGTGGCGATCATATCTATCGGATTATTTGCTGAAGCTCCCGGATTCATCAAAGCCAGCAAATTATCATGATGCTTACCTGATATTTTTGGAATATTCATTCCTCCTGCTGATAATGCATCAGTAAGCATTACAGCGGGTCCTCCTGCATGTGTAATAATAGCTATATTTTTGCCTTTCAGATGTTTATGAAAAAATACCGACGCCACGGTTGTAAGCTCTTCCCTTCCTGAGCATCTGACAATTCCTGCCTTGCGGAATAGTGCTTCCACAGCAGAGTCGGATGTTGCAATCGCTCCTGTATGGGATGACGCTGCTCTGCTGCCGGCTTCACTGGTACCGGCTTTTATTGCAGCAATCATGCATCCTTTTCGTATGAGTGAAGAAGCGTGATGAAGCAGTTTATCCGGGTCCTTTATGCTTTCTACATAAATCAGCTTGACCGGAGAACTGACACCAGGATCATAAGTACTATCCCAATATTCCAGCACATCTTCAACACCGGTTTCAGCACTGTTTCCAACAGAATAAACGCTTGAGAAATTAACTCCCTTTGGGATAGCTGATTCAAAAATAAAAACTGCTGTTGCTCCTGAACCGGATACAAAATCACAACCCCTTGTATTGAGTCTGGGAACTGGTGTGGTGAATATCCCATTGTAAGTATGGCTTATCACTCCGATACAGTTAGGGCCAATGAGACAACCTCCCGAAATTCTGATAATGTCAGCTATCTCATTTTCAAGTTTTCTGCCCTCTTCACCAGATTCGCTGAATCCGGCTGAAATAATAATAAAGGCTTTTGTGTTCTTCTCCTTAACGAGCATTTGAACCACAGGAAGACAATATTTTGCCTGGATTGCCAGTATAGCCAGATCGACAGGAGGAATATCTTTTATTTCACGGTACGATTTAATGCCCTGCACTATATCATGTCCGGGATTGACTACATAAAGGCTGCCGTGATAATTTCCGTCGATTATATTTTTCAGGATTTTCCCACCCGGTTTATAAAGGTCTTCTGATCCTCCGACAACCACTATGCTGTCCGGATTTATTAGTTTATCATTTATCATTTTTCAAAATAAAAAGAGGATTGAATTATGATCAAAATAATCTGTGAAACAGAAGATTTCATAATCCGGCAAACCGCTTCAGAAAGCTTACATTTTGAGCTACAACAAATAGGTACAGCTCTGATATATAACAACTTATAAAATACATTTCGGGAATTAACTGTAAAGCAAGATAATAAAAATTAATAGTACAAAACAGGATACAAATCATTTATATCATAACCTCAATTATTAAGGTGAAGCTAACATAAAAGTCATCAGCTAAAAATTTACCGGAATGGATACAGTGAAAAGTCAGATTGATAGACAGGGATTTAAGAATAATGCGTCCATAATGCAGCATTTATTATATTTGCAGACCGATGTCAAATAAGATCCAAAATACATTGAAAGAATTTTTGAATCAGGACTATTTTTCGAAAAATGATCTTGTAAGGCTTCTTCGGACAGAAGGAGAAGAAAAATCTTTTCTTTTCGGGAAATCTGCTGAGGTGAAAGCAAAATACATTGGTAATAAAGTATGGTTCAGGGGCTTGATTGAATTTTCAAATGTCTGCGGAAAAGATTGTCTTTATTGTGGTATAAGAAAAGGGAATAAAAACCTGAAACGTTATACCCTTGATGATAATGAGATTCTTGCCGCTGCAAGGTACGCCTATGAAAACAGGTATGGTTCAATAGCCCTTCAATCAGGGGAACTTGAAAGCCATTCTGTGACAAACAGGATTGAAAATCTTTTACATAAAATAAAGGAAATATCGAATGGTGAACTCGGTATCACACTTTCAGTGGGCGAACAGGAACCCGGGGTCTATAAAAGATGGTTTGATGCCGGAGCCCACCGCTACCTTCTGCGTGTCGAATCAACAAACAAAACTCTTTACAGGAAGATACATCCCGACAATAAAAAACACGACTTTCAACGAAGACTCAACTGTTTGAAAAGCCTTCAGGACATTGGATATCAGACGGGCACCGGTGTAATGATCGGATTGCCTTTCCAGACTATCAACGACCTTGCAGATGATCTTCTTTTTATGCATAGTTTCAATATAGATATGTGCGGAATGGGACCCTATATAGAACATGCTGATACTCCGTTAATTGAACATTCTGATAAGCTTCTTCCTCTATCTGAAAGATTTGATCTTACTCTGAAAATGATAGCGATTATCAGGATAATGATGAAGGATATAAATATTGTGGCAGCTACAGCCCTTCAGGCTATCGATCCTTTTGGAAGGGAAAAAGCGGTCAGGATAGGAGCCAATATCCTTATGCCAAATATAACTCCCGGCAAATATCGTAACAGCTATAAACTTTATGACAACAAACCTTGTACTGAGGATTCAGCCGAAGATTGCCAGGATTGCCTTGAGGCACGGATAAGCCTTGCTGATGCAGAAGTTGTTTATGGGGAATGGGGTGATTCAAGGCACTATGAAAAAAGGCGTAATGGTGCAAAGGCGTAATGGCACCATGACTTGGTGGTGTTATGTTAAAATGATATTCTGTGAAACTTCGGGGCATCTATAGTAAAATGAAAAGATTTTAACAACATAAAAAAATTCATATTCATTCTTTCTATGAAAAAAGCTTTAATTCCTACCTTCCTGTATAGTTTTTCACTATTGATTACTGCTCAGGTAGCAACCGATTATTATCTTCCACAAGATGTTACTTACAATTCTTCGGTACCGACTCCGAAACAGTTTTTCGGACACGAAGTAGGGGAATGGCACCTCACGCACGATAAACTGTATTTCTATATGCTTGAGTTAGCAAGAATTTCTGACAGGGCTCTCTGGGAAGAATATGGCAGGAGTTATGAAGGTCGTCCGCTCGGACAGCTGATAATAAGCAATCCCGAAAACTTAAAGAACCTGGAACAATTAAGACTGCAGCATATTCAGTTATGCGATCCTGAAAAATCGGATAACCTCAATATCAGGAATATGCCACTTTTTATAAAACTGGGTTATGGAATACATGGGAATGAGTCCAGTGCTCAGAACTCGTCAGCACTTACAGCTTATTATCTTATTGCAGGAGAAGGTTCAAAGATTGATGAGTTGCTAAAAAATACCATTATTCTTGTTGATCCGGCATTAAATCCCGATGGAATGCAACGCCACTCAACCTGGGTTAATTCTACGAAGAGCCTGAACAATAATCCTGATGCAAACTCCTGGGAATTCGCCGAAACCTGGCCCGGAGGCAGAACAAATCATTACTGGTTCGATCTGAACAGGGATTATATTATGCTCCAGCATCCGGAATCTGTTGGCCGTGTCGCAGCTTTCTACAGATGGAGACCAAATATAAATACCGATCACCACGAACAAAGTTCCAATTCGACATTTTTTTTCCAACCCGGCATCCAGAGCAGGAATAATCCATTATCACCTCATGATAACCAGGAACTTACTGCAGAAATTAGTAAATACCACAAGAAATATCTTGACTCAATAGGCAGTTACTATTTTACTGAAGAAAGCTATGATGATTTTTATCTCGGTAAAGGATCTTCTTACCCTGATATTCATGGTTCGATTGGAATTCTTTATGAACAGGCCGGCGTAAAAGGCCATCTAAAAGAAACGCCTGGCATGCTCTTATCATTTCCATTCGCTATAAGAAACCAGTTCACAATATCATTATCAACTCTTGAAGCAGGACTGGATATGAAAGAGAAGCTTCTT
>Ga0079037_100000324_pt1 | contig 20543 bp, 15 predicted proteins | sample Mud3Dept4metaG_FD_71479 | JGI IMG/M metagenome (GOLD analysis project Ga0079037, IMG submission 71479) | Freshwater wetland microbial communities from Ohio, USA, analyzing the effect of biotic and abiotic controls - Mud 3 Core 4 Depth 4 metaG | ecosystem: Environmental > Aquatic > Freshwater >... | reverse complement strand
TTCGACGCGGCCGTCCCGGACTTCCGGTTCCACACGTTCTACAACGCCACGCCCGACGTGAACTTCAGCAAGGGCGACATCGCCGACTGGAACTGGATCGGCGACCCGATCTACACCTCGAACTCGTCCTTCTATCCGCCGGTGATCAGCGACCCGGTCGTGAGCAAGACGATGTTCGCGGGCAACTTCAACGTGTACCGGACGAAGACGTGGGGCATGGGCACGATGACGCTGGCCGAGTTCCGGCAGCACTGCAATGAGTGGTACGGCGACTTCGCGGTGCAGTGCGGCGACTGGGTGGCGATTGCCACGCCCACGCTCTCGAGCAGCGCCCGAGGCGACCGGAACGGCGGGTTCGTCACGGCCGTCGAGCGCGTGTCGAGCAACACGTCCACGGCGTGGGCCTCGACGAGCACCGGCCGCGTGTTCATCTCGCTGAACGTCGACGCGGAACCGGCGGCTGCCGTCACCTGGACGCGCCTCGACGGCTTGGCCGGCAACGACCCGAACCGGTTCGTGACCAGCATCCACGTCGATCCGGCGAACCCGAATCGCGCGTGGGTGTCCTACAGCGGCTTCGACGCCACCACGCCAGCGACGCCCGGGCACGTCTTCGAGGTGGTGTACGACCCGGGCGCCGGCACGGCGATCTGGACGGATCTCAGCTACGACTTCGGCGACATCCCGGTCAACGACCTCGTGCGTGACGACCCGACGGGCGACCTCTACGCATCGTCGGACTTCGGCGTGTACCGGCTCGAGGCCGGCGACACGACCTGGACGCTGGCAGCACCCGGCATGCCCCGTGTCGAGGTGGCGGGCCTGACGATCGTGCCGGCCGCGCGGAAGCTTTACGCCGCGACGCACGGCATGAGCGCCTGGCTGTTGAACCTGCCGTAAGTACCGACGGGACCGCCCCGACGGCAGCGACGCACGATCGACCGGGCGAGGCGAGGGACCCCGCGGTTCCTCGCCTCGCGCTCTGTACGGCTGCGCCGACGTGAGCCAGGAATGGGTCGCCGTGCTGGCGGAGGTGACCCGACGACCGGAACCGCCGCCCTCCTGTTGCTTGTGCCGTCACAAGCGTCGCGCCGGCGACGCGCGGCTCGAGGGTCGCCCGCAGGGCGCGGCTTCAGCCACGCCATCCCCGCGCTTGTCGCCAGCCGGAGGCCGCCGACGCGGATCAGTGCAGCCCCTGGTCCAGATCGGCCATGAGATCCTCGACGTCCTCGAGCCCGACCGACAGGCGCACGAGTCCGTCGGTGACGCCCTGCGCCAGACGCGCCTCCCGCGAGACGACGCTGTGGGTGGTTGACGCGGGGTGCGTGATGAGCGTCCGGGTGTCGCCAAGGCTCACGGCCAGCGAGCAGAGACGCACGCGGTTCATCAGCCGCGCGCCCGCCTCGATGCCGCCCCTCAGATCGAAGCAGACCATGCCGCCGAAGCCGCCGCGCATCTGGCGCCGTGCCACCACGTGTTGCGGGTGCGAGGGGAGACCCGGGTAGCTCACCCACGCGACGGCGGGATGGCGCTCGAGCCACTCGGCGATCCGCAGGGCGTTTGCGTTGTGGCGCTCGACGCGCAGGGGCAGCGTCGCCGTCCCGCGGATCATCAGGTAGGCCGTGAACGGCGCCATGATGCCCCCGTAGTAGCGGAGCGGCTCGGTCAGGCAGCGCTCGATGAACTCGCGGCGGCCGACCACGAGGCCGCCCACCGCGTCGCCGTGCCCGCAGAAGTACTTCGTGGCACTGTGGACGACGACGTCGATGCCGTGTTCGAGCGGGCGCTGGTTGACGGGCGTGGCGAAGGTGTTGTCGCAGATGGTGGTGATCGAGCGGCGCCGGCCGATCTCGCTGCACGCGTCGAGATCGCAGAGGCTCAGCAGCGGGTTGCCGGGCGTCTCGAGGTAGATCACCTTCGTCTCGGGGCGGATGGCCGCTTCCACGTTGGCTGGATCGGTGGCGTCCACGAACGTCGACGCGATGCCGAGCGACGCGAGTTGCGTGACGACCAGGTGATACGTGCTCGGGTAGATGGCCTTCGCCCCGACGAGGTGATCGCCGGCCTTCAGCACGGTGAGCAGGGCCGAGGAGATGGCGGCCATGCCGCTGGCGGTGGCGAGCGCCGCCTCTCCACGTTCGAGGGCCGCGGCCTTGCGCTCGAAGGTGGAGACGGTCGGGTTGGCCCACCGGCTGTAGACGTAGGCATCCTTCTCGCCGGCGAAGATTGCCGCGCCCTGCTCGGCCGAGCCGAGGTGGTAGGTGGTCGCGAGGTGGAGCGGCGGTACCAGCGCGCCGGTCGAAGGGTCGGGGGCCTCTCCGGCGTGGATGGCGGTGGAGTGGATCCCGAGTCTCGGTGTGTCGGGCGGCATGTGATCTCCTGGTTTCGCGTTCGCGGCCCGGCCCTTCCGGGGTGGCACCACGGCGCGCTACACGAGCCTGTTCGGCGACGGCGTTCGCTGCGGCCGAGGACGCCGCGCGAAGCCGACGACGAGCCCCGCGCCGAACGCGGCGCCCTCGACGGCGCCGAGCAGCGCGGCGGTCACGCGGCCGAACTCCGGCTCCCCCAACGCGCGCGCCAACGGAGCGAGCGATAGGCCCGTGGCCCGCGATGCCTGTGCGATGCCATTGACGAGGCCCCCCACCATGGGATGGCCCAGCGCGGCGAGCGCGACGGCGGCGAGTGCGCAGGCCGCAGCGGTGACGAGCGCGGCACGCGTGCGGGCGCTGCCACGGAAGGCCGCCATGCCGCCGCCAGCCAGGCCGCGTGTCACCCACGCATAGCCCAGGCCCGTGGCCGCACCCAGTACGAGGCCCTGGACCGCACCGCCGCGGCCGAGCGCGGGCGTGAGACCCAGCAGATCGGCCAGCGTCCAGCGCAGCAGCAGGTGGGCGAGGCTGCCGGCGAGGAGGCCGCCGGCCGTTGCGCCTGCAACAAGTGCCAGCCCGCGCCGCGACCGCGCCAGGGCCTCCGCCGCGGCGAGCCCGGCGCCAATGCCGGCCGCCCCGGTGGCGCCGGCGGCGGCGCCGAGCAACGCGAGAACCACGGCGGCGGTGGGTGCGGCGCTGGCTCCCGGCATCAGCGCCAGGACGATGCCGCCGACGGCCCCGGTGATCGCCCCCGCCAGTGCCGTGCCGGCGATGCCGCCGAGCCAGCGATGGCCGGCCACACGCCAGGCGTGTCGCAGCCGCAGCGCGACGAGCGCCGCGATGGCTTGGGTGCCGCGCCCACCGCGCCAGAGCGGCACGGAGCCAGCGCCGGGTATGTCCCAGCGCGCATCGCGCAGAAAGGCGCGCGCGACGTGCGCGGCCGGCGTGTCGCCGGCGTACTCGTCGAGACGGGCGAGCACGCGCGCGGTGCCGAGGGCGTGCAGTCGTTCCGCCACGTCGGCGCGGTCAGCGTCGGTCGCGGCGGGGTCGCAAAGGCGGTCGAGCAGGGCGTCGATCGACGCAGGGTCTTCGGAGGGCGGACCTCCTGGTCCGCCTGGACGGAGAGACGGGCGGGCAGGCCGTCCAGGCGCGGCAGGCGCCGCGCCCTCCGACTGCGACGCAGGCCCCGCATCCGCCGAGCGGCTGTCGTCGGGTTCCTCGACGACCTCCGCATACACGAAGCGATACCCGTGTCGCGACACGGTGCGGATGAACCGCGGCTCCCGCGTGTCGTCCTCGAGCGCGCGCCGCAGCGAGCGCACGGCCTGCGTCAGAGCGCCGTCGGAGACGACGACGTCGGACCAGACGAGCGAGAAGATGTCGTTGCGGTGGACCGCCTCGTGGCGGCGCTGGACGAGCAGCACCAGGAGGTCGAAGTAGCGGGGGATGAGCGGAACTTCGCGTCCGTCGCGCAGTAGCACACGCTGTCGCGGCGACAGGATGAAGTCACCGAAACGGAAACGCGAGGTGACCGACGGGTCGGCCGGAGGCGGGGGCAGTGTGGGCATGGCACCGCGTGGGCGGTGGGGCGACAGTAATCGGCGCGTTTGTGTGGCGTCAAGCGACTGCCGGGACGTTCGGCGTGATCTTCGGAGGCGGACCTCCTGGGCCGCCTGGACATCGGCACGTGAGACCGCACGTCCAGCCGCCGCGGGAGCGGCACCCCCCCGTCGACGCCCGCGAAGGAGCGGCCTCCGAGGAACTTGACGCAGGCGCGCGGCGGTTCTAGGGTCTCCGCATGCCCGGACGCCGCCCCGCCGAACGGCGCACCGTCGCGGCGGGGCGCACGGAACGGGGCCCCAGGGTCCCGCCGGTCGCGATGGAGTCGACGCTGCTGGCCCTCATCGCGGGACTTGCAGCCTGGCAACTCCTCATTCCCCCCATCCTGGGCGTCGCCGACCAGGGCGACTACGCACGCGTCATGCGCCCGCTCGGGCTGGCGCACGTGGGCGCCGCGTACGAAGACACGGTGTTCCACTGGGTCCAGCCGCGCTACCGCGTCGTTCCCGCCGACTGGACGGACCTGCTGCCCTCGGCGGAGCTGCTGCTGGCCGGTACGGCGCGTGGGCTGCACACCGTGTTCTGGCCCGACGGGCTCTTTGATCTGCGCCTGCTCGGCGCGGTCCACCTCGCGTTCTATCTCGCCGCGATCTGGCTGGTCCTCCGCGCTGCCCGCACCCTCCCGATCCCCGCCCGCATCGTCATTGCCATCGGGGCGCTCCTGGCCACGCCGGATGTCGCGTACGTTGCGTACCTGAACTCGTTCTATTCCGAGCCTGCCAGCCTGGTCTTCCTGCTTGCGCTGCTGGGCGTGGGCCTGCGCTGGCTCCGCGCGCCAGCCCCGGGGCGCGCGGTGGCGTGGGCGTACTTCGTGTGTGCGGCGCTCGTCGTGAGCACGAAGGCCCAGCACCACGTGCTCGCGCTGCCGCTCGCGCTGCTTCCGGTGCTGCTGCTCGCCTCGGCCGAAGGACGGCGGATGCGGCCGACGCTCGTGGCCGTGGCCGCCGGGCTGCTCGTCGTGGGCGCCAGCCTGTTGGCGACGCTGCCCGACTGGCTCAGGAACCCGGCCCGCTGGAACGGTGTGTTCTACGGACTGCTCCTCGATTCGCCGTCCCCGGCCGCAGATCTGGCGGCGCTGGGCCTTGAGCCGACCCTCGCACGTTTTGTCGGCGTGGCCGGCGTCGAAGCCAATGGGACGGTCGAGCGAGCGCCGGTGATGGAGGTGGGGGGCCGGCTCGATTTCCGCGCCATTGCGGCTTTCTACCTCCGGCACCCCGGACGGTTCGTCCGCGTGGCGTCTCGGTGCGCGGAGCACGCGTTCACGTGGCGCGGCGCGCTGCTCGGCAACTACACGAGGGACTCGGGCCGGCCCGCGCGCGCACACGCGCCGAGCCTGACCGGCTGGAGCGTGTTCCAGGACCGGGTCTTCCCGAAGCGACTGTGGTTCCTGGCCAGCTTCCTCGCCCTTTTCTCCGGAGTCGCGATCTGGGAACTCCGGCGCGGCCTCGGCACGCCCCGTGCCCGTACGGCGCTGCTGTGCCTCACGGTGGGCCTGATGACCGTGCTCGCCTTCGCAGTGGTGGTCCTCGCCGGCGGCACCGAGGACACGGCCGTCGACCTGTTCTTGTTCCAGGTGCTGTTCGACGTCTGCCTGATCACGGCAGCTGCATGGGCGGCGGTGCAGTTTGCACGGATCCTGCCCGGGGCGACGCGCTCCGAATGACCTCGGAGGGCGGACCTCCTGGGCCGCCTGGACACGTCACGTAACGGGAAGTGTCACCGTTTCAGCGTAACGGAAAGTGTCACCGTTTCAGCCGCAGGAAACGGAAGCTGGTGTCGGGCGACGGCGCGTAGGTCAGTACCTCGGCCGCGCGGCGCTGCAGGATACCGGGCACTGCACCCACCGCGGCCACGTCCCACACCACCCACTGCACGCCGGCGGCGTCGAGCCGGACGAGGTCCTGATTGCCTGCTGCGTCAGGGAGGACGACGATGCGGCGCTGCCCGAGCGGTGTGGCCAGCATCCCGCCAAGCAAGGTGCCGGATCGGCTCCACCGGCTGCGGGCGATGCGATCCGCCCCAAGGAAGCGCTCGAATCCTGGCGTGCCAGCAAGGTCACGGAAGAACAGATCGGCGGTGCTGCGATACCGAGACCGCCCACCGGCAGCGATCCCGTCCACGAGACCCCGCTCCGATTCGATTCGCAGCGTGCGCTCCGACTCCCAGGCAGCGAGCGCAACCACGGCCATGGCACCGGCGACAGCAAATGCGCGAAGGGCGGCCCGTCGCGACGCGGTCGCCTCGCACAACACGCACGCGAGGCACGCCAGCCCCAGCACGTGCAGCCACACGGTGAACCGCGACCACCACATGGCGGGCTGCAGGAGGAACAGCACGGCCACGAGCCCGAGCGCGAAGAGGAGCTCGGGCCGGGCGGCACCGGCGTGTCGGCGGAGGGCCAGCGCCAGCGCGATCAAGATCGCGGGGACGCCCGCCACCGGCCAGATGTAACCGAGGCCCCCAAGCGGCGCGTCGCCCTCGATTGGCGCGTCGAGCTGTAGCCACGACGCCGGAGCCCGCACCAGCGACGGCAGCTGCCTCAGCCATGCCGGCTGGTTGTCGCGCATCATCCCAGCCGCGTCGTACCCCTCGACCAGCACGAGGTGGCCGAGCCGCACCTGGATGGGGTGCAGAGGATTGCCGGTGTGCCAGGCGCTGCGCGCGTACCAGTAGCCGCCGACGGCCATCGCCACACACACGCCGAGCACCACGGGCCGCAGCGTGACGTGCCAGTGGCGCATCCCGTGCAGCCAGAGCACGCCCGCGGCAACGGCGGCGATCAGCACGCCGCTCATCGGCAGGCCCGTACCCTTGGCGCCGAGCGTGAGGCCCACCGTGGCGCCCCACAGCACGGCCGGCCACCCACGGCCCTCGCCCTCGTCGAACACGAACCAGACGGACGCGGCGATGGCGGCCATGGCACACGCGCCGGCCGCCGGGTCGATGTAGGACGTGACGCCCTGGCACACCACCACGGGCGCGCCTGCGACGAGCGCCGCGGCGAGCCACCGCCAGGGGCCGCGCGCGCCGAGGCAGCCGGCGAGCACCGCCACGGCGAAGAACGCGAGCGGCCAGTACCAGAGATTAAGCGCGTCAACGAGGTGCGAGAGGCCGAACGCCTGGTGCAGCAGGAACGTCTGCGCCTCGACGGCCATCGGGTAGTTGACGAACGGCACGTCTGGAACGGTGTTGATCCAGAGGACGCGGCCGGCGGTTGCCCACTCGTTCAGGGCAGGCAGGTGGTAGTAGAGGCCGTCCCAGTCGTATGACGGCCGCGCGCCGGCGAGCTGCCACAGGCGCAGCCACAGAGAGGCTGCCCAGGCCACGGCTCCCACGGCCGCCGCCCAGCCCGCCACGTGCACGAGGCGGCCCGCGGCGGCTGCGGAGAGCTCACCCGCGACCTGACGCGAACGGCCAAACCGGGATGCGAACGCGATCGACCCGACTGCCGCGACGGCGAGGGCCCAGCGTGCGCGCGAACGCGTGAGCGTGACCTCGAGCAGGGCCGAACCGAGGCAGGCGACCTGAACGAGCGCGTGGGCGGCCACCAGGGCGGCAAACACGCGGAGCGCGCCGTCCCCGCGGGTCGTGGGGGCGGTCACCGCCTACCACTCCCCGAACCACGCCACCGAAACGCCGTAGATCACCGGCTCCTCGAAGTTGCGCCCACCCACCACGTTGACGCCCCAGTTCTTCCCGAACCATTGCGAGAAGCCGACATTGATCCCGCGCTGCCGCGTGTCGAAGCGGAAGTCGCGCTGGTTGATCTCGCCGAAGTCGACCGACACGCCCGCGTAGGTGCGTCGCCAGACGTAGTAGGTCACGCCCAGGTTGCCGCGCCACCCCTCGAAACTCGCCGGCTCGCCGAACGTGTACACGGCGCCGCCACCAACGATGATGTGCGGGAACCAGCGGACCACTCCGCCTCCGATCTCCGTCGTGTAGTTGCCGTCCTGCCACTCGCGGTAGTTCGCGCCGGCCGAGCAGATCATCGTCAACACCGGCCGGCTGATCTGCCCGCCCACGCCGAAGCGCGGCGCATATGGGCCGCTGCCACCAGAAACGCCGACCGACATCGTCGTCTTCGGATCGAGGTTGCGCCAGTACGTGATGCCGACGCCCACGCTCGACTCGTCGTCGATGTGCTGTTCGCCCGCGTCGAGCGTGATGCCGTGCTTCTGGGGTTTCCACGCGGAGAAGCGGACGAACTCGCCGTCGGTGTAGTTGTGGCTGAACCCGATCCCCAGCGTGAGCGAGAAACGGATCTCGCGCGCCGATGCGGAGTCGTCGGACGGCACCAACGCGGTCGGCGGCGGTGCCTGGGGCGAGGTCGGGGCCACGGGCTGTTGGGCCTGTGGCGACGCCTCTGCCATCGTCGCGGGGCCCTCGGCTCCCGCCTCTGGCGCCGCGACCGTGGCGAACTCCGCACACACGGCACCTGCCGCGGGGCTGCCTGCGGTGCCGGCGGCGGCGCTGCAGGTGAGCAGCAACGACAACGCCAGATCGGGCCCGGTCATGCCTGTACCGCCATTGCCTGCCTCACACCCCCCGGATCACCCATCGCTCGTCCCGGCGCCGACGGCGCGGCGCCCTCCAGGGTCTCGTCCCGGCACCGACCTGGCTCCGGCGCGACGCGCGGCACGCGGCGCCAGCAGATCCGGGGCCTCACACGAACCGCTTCCGGACCTTCCACTGCACACGGTGCTCCCGCAACTGGTGCTGCCAGCTGAACCCCCACGAGTAGAACGCGATGAAGACCAGCACGCCCACCGCCAGACCCGCCCCGAGGAAGAGCAGTGGCAGGTAGAGCAGCGACGTGTGGTAGAGCACCCACGCGTGGACGGTGTACTGCAGGGGCACCATCACGACGAGATGGCCCATCGTGAGGAGCGTGAGCGCCGCATTGCGCGCGAGGCCGAAGTCGAACAGGTAGTAGGTGAGCGCGAGCACGATCGGGACGATCGTGATGAGCCCGAGGCTCGCAATCAGCACCGTGTGGATGTAGCCGCTGGCGGTGTAGGGGAACCACTGGGGCCAGAAGGCGAAGAACACCTGGCTGCACCCCTGGAACAGCGCCATGATTCGCACGAGGTACGCCAGCGGCAGGTGGTTCCGCGGCAACACGAACGACACCACCACGAGCGCCAGCGTGAGGAGGGCCCCCACCCACCACTCGAACGTCGTCGGGAGCGCTGATGGGACGAACACGTCCGGGATCGTGAAGGGGAGCAGGCCGAACAGGGCGTACGGGACCTGACCGACGACGCCGCCGATGCCGAGCACCGCCGCGCAGAAGTCGATCATCAGGGTCCAGAACCGGATCACCCAGCGCAACGAGAGGTACCAGCCGATCATGATCACCACGACGAGGACGATCGCCTGGAGGACCTTGCGCGCGTCGAGCGGCGAGAACAGCAACGACCGGTGCCGCGGGATGAAGCCGCCCTTGTGACCGCGGTAGCGAAGGCGGTCCAGTTCCTCGCGGAGCCAAGGCTCCACCGGGGCGGGATAGTCGGGACGTCGCCAGGGCGTCAGGGCGTCCATGTCACACCCCGTCCTCCGTGTCGTGGCCGCGCTCCTCGTCCTGACGGCGCTCCAAGCCCTGGACGGGCATCGTCTGCGCGGCCACCACGCCTTCGTCGTGTGCCCACACCGTGCCGTGCGCGACGGCGCCTTCCGCCAGATGGACCCGGCGGGCACTCACCGTGGTGGGCGCCTCCGGAGACCCGAAGTGGCAGCCGGCGCCGGCGAACACGGCCCCCTCGGCGAGCACGGGCCCGTGGATGCGGCAGCCCTCGCTCAGGTGGAGATTGCGCCCGGCCACCACGCTGCCGTCCACGCGCACGCCGCGCCCGAGATACACGTCGCGGTGGCTCTTGACGCTGCCCGCGAGGCGCGCGCCACGGCTGACGCGCACGTCGCCGGTGGCGACGATGTCGCTGTCCACGCGGGCGGCCACGGGCAGCCGCAACGCGCCGAGCACGAGCCAGCGGCCCGCCGCCGTGTCCACCACACCCGGCACATCGCCGGCAGTGATCGGAACCTCCTGCACCGCCGGCAGGTCGACACGGATGTCGCGGCCGAACGCGATGCGCGGTGCGTTCAGACGCTCGAAGGCGCACCCGTCGCCGATCTCGATGGCCCGGCCCGCCGAGACGCGCCCGTGCAGGCGGCTGTTCCGGCCCACGCGAATGGTGGATTCCGCGTGCAGCCAGCGGAGCGACAGGCTCTGCGGCGCCAGCATGATGCTGTCTTCGGCGAGGAGCGCCTTGTACACTCCCATCTCCCCACCGATCACCGATTCGGCGGCGTAGATCTCGAAGCGGAACACGCCGCGGGCCGGAAGGCGGAGCGTTCCGCAGCAGGCGATCACGCCGGCCGGCGGCTCCTTGGGATCCCAGTGATCGACGACGATGAACGGGATGCCCTCGGGCAGCTGCCCGTGCTGCGTCGCCCCGTCTTCGCGGCAGCGCGCGAGGGCAGCGCCCATGTGCTCGTCCACGAATCGCCGGAAGTTCCGCGCGAAGTACCGCACGTCGACGGCCGACTCCTGGACCACCCGCACCGGCGCGACGTCGGTCCGGTCGTACAGCTCGCGCACGGCCGGCGCAATCGGCAGGTAGACCCAGGCCGCCAGCAGCACGAGCACGAGCAGCGCGGGCAGCACTACGTCCACGTCTGCCTCGAACGCTGCCCGTGCTCCGTCTTGTGCCAGAACACGTCGTCGCCGCGCGGGGTGAACAGCGCCTGGGTGAGCGTGACGGAGGTGACCGTGAAGAGGCTGACGAGGAACCCGAGCAGCGTGAACGGGAGCAGGCGGACACGTGCCTTGCTGCCGTCGAGGTACGTGGCCGTGGCGATCTCGAAGAACACGGCGAAGTTACCGAGCGTGCTGTAGCAGGCGACGGCGAGGATGACGAGGAGGCCGGGCCGGTTGACGCCGAGGAACCACAGCGTGATGCCGAGCAGCCAGCCGACGAGCAGGACGGCCGACATGACGTAGATGTGCAGCAGCAGCAACGTGTCGAGCTTCTCCCGCCAGCCGACGCGGCGGCTCGCGAGCAGTTGGCCCGAGTACTTGGCCGCCACCTGGTTGTGGCCCCGCACCCATCGCGACAGCTGCCGGATGCGCATCGGCCACGACTCGGGCACCTGCTCGTAGCACTCCGACCGGTTCTGGTAGGCCACCTTCCAGCCGCCGAGCATGAGGCGCAGGGTGGCGTCGGTGTCCTCGGTGAGCGAGAGGGCGTTCCAGCCTCCAACGCTCTGCAGCGCCCGCTTGCGGACACCACCCACCGTGCCGCCGTACTGCGGCACCAGGCGCAGGTTCATGCGGGCCTGCTGATCCACCTGGTAGCCGCCGGCGCGCTCGAGGTCCAGCGAGCGCGTCAGCAGGTTCTCCGGCACGTTGTGCGGGACCACACGTCCCATCACCGCCCCCACCTCAGGGTCGAAGAAGGGCGCGGTGAGCTGCTTGATCAGGCCGTGGCCGGGGACGTAGTCGGCGTCGAAGACGAGCACGATGTCGTCCTCGACGAACTGCATGGCGTCCTGCAGCGCCGCGGCCTTCCCCGGGTGGCCCTCGCGGCGGTGAAACGGGGTGATGAGGCCGTTGTAACGTGCGGCGATCCCGTCGATGATCTCGCCGGTCTTGTCCTCGGACCGGTCGTCGATCGGCAGGATGGTGAGCCGCCCGGCGGGGTAGTCCACCGTGGCGAGCGCCTCGAGGATGTCGCCGATCACCGCTTCCTCGTTGTGCGCCGGGATCAGCACCGTCACCCTCGGCCAGTCGGCGACGTCCACGTCGAGGTACGGGTGCCGCTGCGTGCCGAAGACCCGGTTCAGGGTGAAGGCGTAGTGCCGGACCATGTAGACGCACACGAGCGCGATCACAACGTAGAACGCGTAGAGCATCAGACGGACCCACCACGCGTGGCGAACCGCGAGCGGGCTGCCGCTGGTGGTGCGGCCGATCCCCGGAGGCACCGTTGGTGTGCCCGGCGGCGTCTCGGCGGCATAGACGTTCGGGACGCGGAACTCCGGCGTGGTGTAGACCCTCAGCGAACGGAACCGCACGGTTCCGTCCTCTGCGGCGAGGAACGGCTCGGCGTAGATGGTGCGCACTGACGGTACTTCGCGAGCGAACACCTCCCGTGCGTCCAGGTACCCGGCGATGCGGCCGTTGGAGACCACCAGGCGCATCACGTGCCAGGTGCCGTGCGCGATCGGTTCGCTCGTGCGGACGAAGTCGGCGGTGGCCTGCATGCGCGCGAGCTTGTGGCGGAAATACATCGGGCGGCCGCCGGCGAACGCCGCCATGCCGCTCGTGCTGAATCCTGCGCCACCATCGCGCGTGCCGAGGTGAGCGCCCACGTGCGTCCCCGGGTCGTCGCCGACGAGCTGCAGCTCGGTCTCGAGCAGGAACACGCTGCCGTGCACCGCGGGCAGGACGTAGGTGGCGCCCGACGACAGCTCGAGCGCGCCGTCCTCGAACGAGCGCCGGCCCCAGCCCCAGCCCTTGGGGTGAGGTCCGCTGGCGAAGTTCCACGAGAGGACCTCCGCCCATCGGCGCCCCCCGATGTCGACCTCCGGCCGGTCGGCCTGCCGCAGGGGCCTGCTGACGAAGAACACGACGACGGCCCCGACCGCCAGCACGATCAGGGCCCGCAGCATGGCTCTCACGCCGACGACCTCGCGACGCCGAGGTCGAGGTGACGCCTGGCGCTGAGCTGGGTCTGGGCGGGATTCAACAGCGGCCCCACGCCGGCACGCTGCCCGAGCAGTGCGTCGACGATGCGCGGGGCGGCCCGGCCGTCACCATAGGGGTGACACGGCCGTGCCATCTGCGCGTAGCGTTCGCGGTCGCGGAGCAGGCACGCGACCTCGCGGATGATCTCCGGCGCGCGCGTCCCGGCCAGTCGCGCCGATCCCGCCGCCACCCCCTCGGGCCGTTCCGTCACGTTGCGCAGCACGAGGACGGGCTTGCCGAGCGCGGGCGCCTCTTCCTGCAGTCCGCCCGAATCGGTGATGACGAGATCGCACCGGCGCAGCAGCCGGACGAGGTCTCGGTGATCGAGGGGGGCGATGAGCCGGATGTTCGCGGAGCCACTCAGCAGGGCACGGGCGGCCACCTGCACCTCACGCCGCGGGTGCAAGGGGCACACAAAGCAGATCTCGTCTGCGAAGCTCCGGGCCAGTGTCTCGAAGGCGTGGCAGATGCCGGCGAAGACGGCCCCGAGATTCTCGTGGCGGTGTACCGTGGCGAGAATCACGTGCCGATCGGGAGGCAACGTGCCCCACGGAGTGTCGGCGTCGTCGCTGCCGTCGGGATCGAGCCCCTCGAGCGTCTGGTAGAGCGCGTCGATCCCGGTGTTGCCGGTGACGACCACGCGGTGCGGTTCCACGCCCTCGCGCAGCAGGTTCTCGCGTGCGACGCTGGTCGGCGCGAAGTGAAGGTCGGCCAATCCCGTCACCAGGCGTCGGTTGTGCTCCTCCGGGAAGGGCTGCGCCACGTCGAAACTGCGCAGGCCGGCTTCCACGTGCGCGATTCTCAACCCGGCATAGCTGGCCGCCAGTGCCGAGGCGAGCGTGCTGGTGGTGTCGCCCTGGACCACCACCCAATCCGGGCGTTCGTCGTGCAGCACCGGCTCGAGTCGCGCCAGAACGCGCGAGGCCACCTGCGAATGCGTCTGGTTGGCCGTCATCACGTCGAGATCGTGATCGGGCTTGATGGCAAAGCGGGCGAGCACTTGATCCAGCAGGCCGCGGTGCTGCCCCGTGACGCACACGCGACTCACCACCTGGCGGTTCGCGCCGAGCACGCGCAGCAGCGGGGCCATCTTGATGGCCTCGGGCCGCGTGCCGAAGACGCTCAGGACTTTCATGGGGCTCGTCACACCGTAACAATCGGCGGCAACGGGAGACCGGGCGATCGAACCCGGGCGTTCCGGGCGGAGCGCACGGATTTCGAGGCTGATCCGCGGGCGCGTGCACGGCAGCGGCCCCGGGCCGCGCGTCGCGCGAGGCTGGCGTGTCCCCGCGGGCGCACGGCCGAACCGCCAGCGCGCAGGGTTACCCGTGCCGCCGACGCGCAGCGGCAGCCACGAGGCCGGCGCCGAGCAGGACCAGGGTGAGTGGCTCGGGAACCCGGACCGTGCCCACCCAGTCGTCGAAGTCAGCGTCCGGACCGGCGCCGGCGTCGTCGAGCCCGAGCCAGACGGTCGAGCCGCTGCGCAGGCCCGTCCCGTGCCGGCCGTCGGGTGTGGCCACGCTCAGGAAGAAGCTCGGCAGCCCGAGTGTCGGGAACGGATTGTCGCCGTTGCGGACGCGCCGGACCGGGTCGTCTCCCGTGATGAAGGAGAAGGGCACCGTGTCGAGGCCGCCGGTGGCGAGCCAGCGCAGGCTCAGCGACGTTCGGGATGGCGACCGGTTGCTGATGTCGCCCGCGCTGGTTTCGAGGCCGTCGACCCAGAGCGCTTCGTAGCCCAGGAACTCGAACGTGAACCGGTACGACTTCCCGGCCGTGCCCTGGAACTGCAGCTGTGCGCCGACGTAGCCCGGCTCGTTGGGGAACACGTCGTTGCCGCGCCAGTCGCCAGGCGGGCTGGGCGGGAGTGTCGTGTACGAGGTGCCGCCGCTGATGAGGAGCGGCGCCGCCCCGGCGCTCGCTGCAAACAGGAGTGTGGCTGTCAGAATCGCCACCGCGAGCCGTCGTACAAGAGTCATAGGATGCTCCTCCGCGGCCGGTCCCGATGTCCGGCCGACCGGCGGTTGCCGCTGGCCGTCGTGCAATCGGGGCTAGGATACCCCACTCGCTTTCGCGGTGCGCGCACTCGACGCGGCGGCGTTCGTGTGCGGCGTGGGCGAGCCGGGCCTCGTGAGGTGACGCCGAGCGGGGATCTGGTGTAGCGTTCGCCCGATGGGGCCCCCGGCCCCGAGGACCGACCATGACCAGACCACTCTGTGCCGTGGCACTGGGCGCCCTGCTGCTGGGCACGGCCGCCTGCAGTCGGCCCGCTCCCGGCGGGGATCCCGCGGCTGGCCGGACGGCGTTCGTCGAACTCCAGTGCAACGCGTGTCACGACGTGGCGGGCGACTCGCTGCCGCCACCCACGGTGACCCCGGCCGTGCGGCTTGGCGGGCGCATGATGCTGCCGCCGAGCCCGGAGCGGACGAGAGACGACATCCTGCTCCCCTCGTCGCACTTCGCGCAGGGCTATCCCCGCGAGCAGATCATGGCGGGCGACGCCTCGCGGATGCCGCCGAACTACAAGGAGCGGCTCACCGACGCCCAGGTGGCGAACCTCGTCGCCTACCTGCAGTCGCACTACGTGCGGGGCTTGCCGTCGGCGACGCAGTGAAGGCAGCGCTGGCGCCCAGCGCCCAGCGCTTGGTGCACGGCGGCGGCCCGCGGCATCAGGCGGCGTCAGGCACTCGGTGCCGGCGTGAGTCGCGTGGCGCTCGGCGCTGGGCTGCTTGTATCAGTCCGTGTTCTGGTCGTCGTGGTGGAACCGCGACGCGGCCGGCGGCGTGGCGGGCCGCTTGAACCACGAGGCCTCGGCGACGTAGGACGCGGTGAGCGCCTCGAGCTTGCGCATCTCGCCCTCGGTCATCGGCGTGAAGTCGCGCGCGAGCGCCACGTTCTCCTCGAGCTGCGCCACCGTGTCGCAGCCCACGATCACGGTGCTGATCGGCAACGACAGGGTGTAGGTCATCGCCTGGCGCATCGAGCTGATGCCGTCGGCCCGCAGCAGGCGGCCCCGCGCGGGGATCTTCATCCCGATGATCCCGAGCTGCTGTTTGTTGGCGAGCGGCAGCAGGTCGTCGATGAACGAGAGCCGGTGCCGGTCGGCCGGGTTGAGCGCCACGAGCAGGCAGTCGAACGGGAACCGTTCGAGCCCCTTGGCCAGGATTGCCGGGTCGAAGTGACCGGTGATCCCGAGAAACCGCACCATCCTCTGGTCGCGCGCCTTCGTGAGCGCCTCGATGGCCCCGTCCTTCCCGAAGATCTGGTCGAGCTGCTCGTCGGTGCGCACGTTGTGCAGCTGCCACAGGTCGAGGTGGTCGGTGTTGAGCAGCGTCAGGCTCTCCTCGAGCAGCTTCAGCGACCCGTCGCGCGTGCGGTCGTGCGTCTTGCTCGCGAGGAACACTTCGCGGCGGCGCGTCTTCATCACCTCACCGATGTAGCTCTGGCTGATCGGCGGCGTGGTGTTGCCAGGCTCCCGGCTGCGGCCGTAGGCAGCGGCAGTGTCGATGTAGTTCACACCCAGGTCGATCGCGCGGTTGATGATCGCGAGCGACGCCTCCCGCGTGCCCGGCTTCTCGAGCGTGGCCTGACCCCCGAGGCTGAACAGTCGCACCTTGTGGCCGGTCCGCCCGAGCGCGCGTTCCGGCATCGGGGGCGGCGCGGCGCCCACGCCCGCGCTGCCCATCACGAGCGCGGCGGCTCCGGCGCTGCCCACCTTCACGAAGTCGCGACGCGTCATCTCGCTGGCCATGGTGCCTCCGATCGGTACACGGGCAATGGTTGTCGGTTCGTAGTCTTCGACGCGCGTCCGCGCGCTACTTCGCGCCGGGGCAGGGGGGGCCGCTCACGACCGACAACAATACCACCGGGTTGCGTCCCTTGCGCGAGAGGGAGTAGGTGGTGCCACGCGGGACGACGACGAGCGTGCCGGCCTCGATGACGCCGGCCCGGCCGGCCATGTTCAGATCGGCCTCGCCGGCCACCACGTAAAGAGTCTCGTCGGCGTCCTCGCGGCGCTGGTCGCGCAGCGGGTCTCGCACCTGCAGCACGCGGCTCGTGGCGTAGCCCGTGCAACCGACAACCGACGTCTTCTGCGGCTCACGGCCCAAGAGGTTCTGCTCGACGAAGGCGGGCACTTCGAGGGCCGTCGGCTCACCCACCGAACGCGGGGCCTCGGCGGGTGCCGTCGTGGTCGGCGGGGGGGCGGGCGGTGCCGCCGGCGGGGGTGGCGCAGGCGTGAGCACGACGTCCACGGTCGCCTGCCGCGTGGAGAGCGTCACGTCACGCTCGAGCCGCACGAAACCCTCGCGCTCGAACCGCAGCCGGTAGGCACCGCTGCGGAGCCCGGTGAAGCGGACGACGCCATCCTCTCCCGTGCGCCCGCTGCGCTCCACCGCGCCATCCACGTGGACGCTCACGCTGGGCACGGCGGCGCCCGCGGGGTCGGTCACCTCGACGGTCAGCGTGGGACGGACCGCCGCGCTCGGCGCTCGTCGAGCGGCGGGCTTGGGCTGGGTGCCGCCAGCGGGCGCGGCCGGCCCGGGCGGCGGGGCGGCCGGGGGCGTCTGGGCCTCCGTCTCGCACGGTCCGAACCCCATCAAGAGGACGAGCGCCAGCGGAAGAGCCGGGCGGAGAACGGCGAGGATCATGTCCGGCACCCCGAGCGTCAGCATTGTTTGAGGGACAACCAACCTGCGGGGACGCCGCCCGACACCACCTGGCTGTGCCGGTAGCACGGGCCGGACGGCGGGCGCCCACCCTGCGGGGTGAAGACCACCTCGCCCTCGCCGCGTGCCGCCGGGGCGTCGCTGGCCAGCCGCCGCCACCCCACGACGCGGGTGCCGTCGGGCGAGGCCGTGCACTCGAACCGGGCGTCCTGCGCGCCGCCGAGCCGCACACTGGTACCGCCTCCGTCCGTGCGCCACGCGGCGCGCACCCGGAACGCCTGCGACGGCCGATGGGCCGTGCAGGTGTCGATCGCGCGGCGAAGGCCCGGCAGCTCGCGCGCCCACCCCGCCTCGACGAGTCCCGCGAGCGCGTCCTCCAAGACCGGCGTGCCAGTGCCCAGCACCGCCCCCGGCGCGGCCGGGTTGGCCGGGGCGTTCTCGGCGCCGGCGCTGCCCGGCGTCGAGCCCGCCGTTCGGGCGTCACCCTCCTGGGTCGCCGCTGCTGGCAACGGCGCCTGTACCGGTTCGACGGGTACGTCGACCGAGAACGTGGTGCCGCCGCGCGTGAGCACGCGCACACCTTGGCTACGGTAGAGCAGCGCGCCGTGCTCCCGGATCTCCGCCGCCACGACGTACGTGCGGCTCGGGACGATCGCCGCCGGGCTGTACGGGAGCAGGAACGGGAACGGGGGCGTGTCCTTCGGCGCGAACTCGACCTCGGAGAGCTTGGCGGCCGGCGCATCGGCCCGGCTGATGTCGAGCAGGCGCACCGTGACGAGCGCGTCCGGCGAGAGGTACAGCGGCCCGCGGCTCACCACGGCACCCGCCAGCGTGGCCTCCGGCGAGGTGGCCCCCGCCTGCGAGGCCGTCGCCCGCCCCGCCTGCTCGGAGGAATCAGCGTGACCCGCGAGGCCACCCGCGACGATCCAGCCGGCGAGGAACACCGCGCGACCCGGCACGCGACGAGGAAGCATGCCCCATTCTACCCTTCGCTCCGGCCGGAGCGCGGAGCGCCCCGGGCGTGACGCGTCATGCCGACCGCGGTCAGCGCGGCCCGCCACCCGCGGCCGCTGCGGCCTTCGTGACCTCGGGCATCGACTCGGCTGCTCGACGGATGCCGTCCAGCATCCCGCTGAACACGACGCCGTGGAGGGGGAGCACGCCATACCAGTACGCGAGCCCCAACAGGCCCTTGGGCTTGAACACGGCCGTCTGCGTGAGGACACTGGCGGCGGGGGCCTCGGCGACGGGGTGGATGTCGAATTCGAGCAGGGCCTCGCCCGGCAGTCGCATCTCGGCGCGCAGGGCGAGCCGGCGGTTCGGCTCGACGGCGGTGACACGCCAGAAGTCCAGCGCCTCGCCGTAGGACAGGTGGTCGGGATCCTTGCGGCCGCGACGCAGGCCCGGCCCGCCCACGAGGCGATCGAGCGCGCCGCGGATCCGCCACAACCATTGCGACCCATACCACCCGTGGTCGCCGCCCACGCGGCACACGGCCTCGAAGACGGCGGCCGGCGAGGCCGACACGCGGACCTCGCGCCGATCGATCATGGTCTTGCCCCCGGCCCAGTCGGGATCGCCCGGGACCACGCCCGCATCCGACCAGGCCGACTCGACCTCGTGGTGCTCGACGCGCGCGATCGCGGCGGCAATCGCCTCGCGCGGCGAGAGCAGCTCCTGGGGCATCAGCCGCGCGGCGTCGTCGTCGCGGCACACCACCCGGTTGCGGAGCCCCTCGGCCAGCGGCAGCGCGATGTGGCGCGAGAGCGGCGTCACCAGGTGAATCCAGAGCGCGCTCAACCGCGGCGTGAGCACCGGCACCGGGATCACCAGCCGGCGCATCAGCCCGCGTTCCTCCGCCATGATGCGCATCAGCGTCCGGTAGGTGACCACCTCCGGGCCGCCGATGTCGAGCGTGCGACCGGTCGTGCGCGGCTCGTCGAGGCAGCCGACGAGGTAGACCAGCACGTTGCGGATGGCGATCGGCTGGCACTCGGTCTGCACCCACCGCGGCGTGACCATCACGGGCAGGCGTTCCACGAGATAGCGGAGGATCTCGAACGACGCCGAGCCCGATCCGATGATCATCGCGGCACGCAGCACCGTCACCGGCACGCTCCCCTCCGCCAGCACCTGCTCGACCTCGCGGCGCGAGCTGAGGTGCTCGGAGAGGTCGCTCCCGGTCTCTCCCAGCCCGCCGAGATAGACGATGCGGGTCAGTGCGGCCCGGCTCGCCGCCTGGGCGAACCGTCGCGCCATGTCACGGTCCTGCCGCGCGTAGTCCTCGCCCGCCCAGAGCATCGCGTGCACCAGGTAATAGGCGGCGCCGCAACCGCGAAAGGCGACGGCGAGGTCGTCCACTCCGGCCGTCGCGAGGTCGCACTCGACGACCTCCACGCGCGGATCGGCCGACCACGGGCGGCCGTCGAGCTTGCGCGCCTGGCGGACCAGGCAGCGCACCCGATACCCGGCCTCGAGCAGCCGGGGCACCAGGCGGGCACCGATGTAGCCGGTCGCTCCCGTCACGATCACGGGACGGGTGCGGTCAACGGTCGAATCGAGCGGGGTCATGACGAGGGTCGCAGGCCGGCTGGATGGCGAACGGACACTGACGTAACAGTTGTTGAGACGCTTCGGGCGTCAGGTCGGTCCCGGCGGGCTCGGGTGCACGCGCCGCCGTGACCTGCGGCGGTTGCCCAGCCACCGTGACGATGCTACCGTCGTCGGGCACGTTCCTCGCTCCTCGATGATCCGCCGGCCAGCCGCGTCTGTCCAGCGCCGGGACGGAGGGGAGCGACGTGAACCTCGCCAACATCATGGAACGCTTGGAGATCCTCGAAGAAACGATCCGAGAGCTGCGGGGGCTGCCTGGCCTGGTGGTGCGCGTCGAGGCGCAGATTGCGCAACTCGATCACCGCATGAGTGAGGGTATTTCTGCACTCCGGGCCGAGATGGCCGGGCTCGAGGAGGGCTCGCGGCGCCACGCGACGGCGCTGCACGAGGACGCGGTCGAGCAGGTCAGGACGCTCGGGGCGGATCTGCGGGCCGAGATGGCCGGGCTCGAGGAGGGCTCGCGGCGCCACGCGACGGCGCTGCACGAGGACGCGGTCGAGCAGGTCAGGACGCTCGGGGCGGATCTGC
>Ga0079037_100000323_pt1 | contig 20583 bp, 19 predicted proteins | sample Mud3Dept4metaG_FD_71479 | JGI IMG/M metagenome (GOLD analysis project Ga0079037, IMG submission 71479) | Freshwater wetland microbial communities from Ohio, USA, analyzing the effect of biotic and abiotic controls - Mud 3 Core 4 Depth 4 metaG | ecosystem: Environmental > Aquatic > Freshwater >... | reverse complement strand
TGGCAGCCCTCGACCGGGCGAGCGCGCGTGCCGCGTTGGCGTTTCTGCGCAGCGCGGCGGGCCGCAGGGCGACCCGCGCCGAGGTCGCGGCCTCCGAGCCGGAAGCGCTGGCGGCCGAGGACGATTCCCGCAGCGGCACCGTCCCGGCGCTCTCCGCCGCCCGGCGCGACCTGATCGCCCGGCTGGAACGCGCGTCCGCGGGCGGTCAGGCCCGCCTCGAGCTCGACGTTCGGCTCTCGTCCGCGATGCTCGAGGGCGCGCTGGCCGCGCGCCCGGAGCTCGCGGCCGTAGCGCCGCGGGCCGAGCGGTCGGGGAGCGAGGCCCACGCCGCGCAGCTCGAGGCCTATCGGGAAGCGGTGCGCCGCGACGATGCGCGCGTCTACCGGGAGCTGACGGACGAAGAGCTCGCGCGCTATGTCGAGTTCGCGGAGAGCCCGGCAGGGCGCCGCTACCAGGCGGCGGTCCGCGCCGCGCTGCTCGCGGCGCTGGAGGAGGCCGGGCGCCTCTTCGGCGAGCTGCTGGTGGGCGAGCGGGCGGCCTGAGCGGACGCCGGTCAGCGCGGCAGCCGGGCGACCAGGTCGATCTCGACGCGCGCGCCGCGCGGCAGCGCGGCGACCTGCACCGTCGAGCGCGCCGGCCGGTGGTCACCGAACGACTCGGCATAGATCCGGTTGAGGACTGGGAAGTCCCCCATGTCGGCGAGGTAGACGGTGGCGCGCAGGACGTCGGCGAAGCCGCATCCGGCGGACGCCAGCACCGCGCCCAGGTTGCCGAACACCTGCCGTGCCTCGGCCTCGAAGCCGCCGCCGACCAGCTCGCCGGTCGCGGGATCGAGCGCGACCTGGCCGGAGGTGAAGAGCAGACCGTCCGCGGAGACCGATTGGGAATAGGGGCCGATCGCCCTGGGCGCGCCCTCGGTGTGGTGAAGCTGGATCATGAGCTCTGCTCCTCGTCGGGGAATTCGACCACCGCGATGTAAGGCAGGTTGCGATACCGCTCGGAGAAGTCGAGACCGTAGCCGACCACGAACTCGCGGCCGATCCGGAACCCGCAATAGTCGATCGGCACGTCGACCTCGCGCGCCTCGTGCTTGTCGAGCAGCGCGCAGAGGCGGACGCTCCGGGCGCCCCGGAAGCGGAAGAGGTCGAGGATCGTGCGCAGGGTCCAGCCGGTGTCCACGATGTCCTCGACGAGCAGGACGTCGCGGCCGCGCACCGACAGGTCGATGTCGCGCTTGATGCGGACCTCGCCGGCGGAGGTGCCGCTGCCGTAGCTCGAGGTCTGGAAGAAGTCGATGGTGAGCGGCACCGTCATGCGTTTGGTCAGCTCGGTGACGAAGAAGACGGCGCCCTTGAGCACTCCGATCACCACCAGGCCCTCGCTGCCAGCGTAGTCGCGGTCGATCTCGGCGGCGAGCTCGGCGACCCGGCGCTCGATCGCCCCGGCCTCGATCAAGGGCCGGATCCTGTGGCTATGTTTCTCAGCAGCCATGGTTTAGAATCGCTCCTCGACCAACCCTCGGGACCCGTGACCGTCCACGACCTCTCGGCCCAGCACCGCCGCTACGTCGGCCTCGCCGGACGTTTCAAGGCCGGCTGGACCTTCCACCAGTTCCTGCAGGGGCTGCAGAAGTTCTTCGTCGAGGCCGAGATTCCGCGCTACCCCTCGGACTTCCAGGAGATCCATGCGACCCTGAAACTGGTCGCCGACAATCTCACCGGAAGCGACCACGACAAGGTGGCCGGAGACCTCGACCGCGCCGCGCGCCAGCTCGCCCAGATGACCGCCCTGCTGTCGGCGGCGGACGCGCGCGTCGCGCCGCCCCTGCTGCGCCAGTTCTTCGAGCGCGTCCGCAACTACGACGATCAGATCCTAGCGCAGATGGTGCGCTTCTACCTGCTGCTCGCGGGCGAAGACGGGCTCTCGGGCGACCGGCTCGACAAGGTCGACTTCCTGGTCACCAAGCTCTCGGAGGAGGTCGATCCCGTGTCGGGCTCCGTCCTGATGCGCGACCGCCGCCGCCTGCGCGAGATCTTCGGTGGCTTCTGGGCGATGTTCGAGGATCTGGCGCCGGACCCGGCCTGGCTCGAGGAGCGCAGGCAGGACATCGACGAGTTCCGGCGCGAGCTCGGCGCGTTGCCCGACCTCGACGCCCTCGCCGAGAGCCGGCTGGTCGCCCGCTACCGCGAGACCAAGCAGATCCTCGGCCGCTACCTCCTCTACCCGGAGGTGCTGACCTCGGTGGTGGAGACCAACCTGGCGATCAAGAACAAGGTGCGCCAGAACTTCCGTGCCGAGGAAGAGCGCATCCTGTCGGAGTCGCAGCGCATCCTCGAGCTCGAGGCGCAGGTGCCGATGGACCTCAAGCTCGACCAGGAGCTGAGCGTCTTCCGGCAGAAGCTCGAGGAGTTCGAGCGCAAGCAGCGCTCGGACAACGTCAAGCTCGAGGACATCGCGTTCCTGCGCCGCCAGGTCGAGGACCTGATGCCCCGGCTCGCGCGCCGCGCGCCATCCGGTCCGCACCTGGTGAGCCCGGGCGACCTGGCGCCCGAGGGCGAGGGCGCGGACGATTCGCCGGTCGCCTCCGACGAGATCCTGACCGTTCACTTCCGGCAGGTGGTCGAGGCGCTCGGCGGGACCGACAATCTCTCGCCGCCGCGCGCGGTCGCGCTCGACCGCGAGGTCTACCACCTCCGCCTCGAGCCTCGCGAGGTCATCGCCTTCCGGCGGGTGTTCGTGACCTCGGAGGGCGACGCCGCAGCGGAGCGCTTCCTGCTCGAGGCCGCTTCGCTGCGGCTGAAGATGAACGAGGAGGCCGCGCAGATCACCGAGATCCTCGACGAGACGGCGGTGACGCGGGATTCGCCCGTGTTCGAGCGCGCGCGGCGCACCACCAAGCTGGGCGACGCCTTCGTGCAGCGCTTCGGCCAGATGATCGAAGAGTCCGTGCGCGCCGGCCTGTTCGCCGAGGCGCAGCAGCTCCAGCTGCTGCGCATGCGCCTGATCCGCGACTACTCCGGCCTCTGGTTGCTGGTCAATCGCCCCGCGATGAGCTGACGCCCGCCGTCAGGCGCGGGTCGGCGAGCAGGGCGGCGAGCAGGGCGCGCACGCGGCCGCCGGCGGCCCGCCCCGCGGCGAGGACCTCTTCGTGGGTGAGCGCCGAAGTGGAGACTCCCGACGCCGGGTTGGCGACCAGCGAGACCACCAGGCAGCGCAGGCCGAGGTGGCGCGCCGCGACCACTTCGTGGACAGTCGACATGCCGACCAGGTCGGCGCCCATCGTGCGCAGCATGCGCACCTCGGCCGGGGTCTCGTAGGCCGGCCCGGGCAGGCCCGCGTAGACCCCCTCGGCGAGCTCGAAGCCGAGCCGCGCGGCGTGCTCGCGCGCGAGCGCGCGCAGCGCGGGGTCGTAGGCGTCCACGAGGTCGGGGAAGCGCGGCCCCCAGTGCGCCGGCGGCTCGCCGGAGAGCGGGCTCCTGCCGGTCAGGTTGAGCTGGTCGGAGATCGCGGCGAGCGTCCCCGCCGGCCACTCGGGCCGGACCCCGCCGGCGGCGTTGGTCATCACCAGCACGCGCGCGCCGAGGCGCGCGGCCAGGCGAACCGGGTAGACGACCTCGGCGGGTTCGTAGCCCTGGTAGGAGTGGAGCCGGCCGCGGAAGTAGAGAACCGGGCGTCCGGCCGCCGCTTCGATCAGCTCGACCTCGTGCCGGTGCCCGGGCACGGTGCGCACCTCGAAGGGCAGCCAGTCGGCGAGCGGCTCGGGACCGGCGAGCGGGGCGCCGAGATCGACGGCGAGCCCGGAGCCCGCGACCAGCGCGAGAGCGGGCGCGGGACGGCCCAGGCTGCGCCAGCGTGCGACGGCGGCTTCGAGGTCCCGCTCGCGATGGTCCACGACGCGCGATCCTAGCAAGGGGCCTTTCGGATAAGCTCATCGGCCCATGTCGGAGCTGGACGACCAGATCGCATTCCGCCGCGAGAAGCGCGAGCGGCTGCGCAGGCGCGGCATCGAGGCCTACCCCGCGCGCGCGCCGTTCGACCTCGAGCCCGCGGAGGTCCAGGCGCGCTTCGGGGAGCGCCCTGCGGCCGAGCTCGAGGCCGAGGCGCCGCGCCTGCGCGTGCCGGGCCGGGTGCGCGCGGCCCGCGACCAGGGCAGGCTGGCCTTCCTCGACCTCTGGGACGGCCGGGCCAAGCTCCAGGTGTTCGTGCGCCGCGACCGGCTCGACGAGGCCTCGCGCGCGCTGCTCGAGGACGTGGATCTCGGCGACTACCTGCTCGCCGAGGGTCCGCTCGGGCGCACCCGGACCGGGGAGCTCTCGATCTTCGCCGAGCGGCTCGAGCTGCTCGCCAAGGCGCTGCGGCCGCTGCCCGAGAAGTGGCACGGGCTCGCCGACGTCGAGGCGAGGTACCGCCAGCGCTATCTCGACCTGGTCGCCAACCCGGAGTCGCGCCAGGTCTTCGAGGTGCGCGCGCGGCTGGTGGCGGGGATCCGGCGCTTCCTCGACGCGCGCGGTTTCCTCGAGGTCGAGACTCCGATGATGCAGACCGTCCCGGGCGGCGCCGCCGCGCGCCCGTTCGTGACCCACCACAACGCCCTCGACCTCGAGCTCTACCTGCGCGTGGCGCCCGAGCTCTACCTCAAGCGCCTGCTCGTCGGCGGGCTGCATCGCGTCTACGAGATCAACCGCAACTTCCGCAACGAGGGGATCTCGACCCAGCACAACCCCGAGTTCACGATGCTCGAGTTCTACCAGGCCTACAGCGACTACCGCCAACTCATGGACCTGACCGAGGAGCTGCTGGTCGGCCTCGTGGACGAGATCCGGGACGGCAAAGACAGAAAGCTCCCATATAGGGGAAAGACCCTGGACCTGGAGCCGCCGTGGCCACGCTGGACGATGGCGGAAGCTCTCGAGGGGCTGGCGGGCGTGAGCGCCGAGCGCACCCGGTCGAGCGAGGGGCTGCTGGCGGAGTTCGCCGCGCGTGGGGTCGAGGTGCCCAAGGAGACCCGCGGCGGCCCGGACAGCAGCCCCTTCTATGGAGTCTTGTTGGCTGCTCTGTTCGAGGCGCTGTGCGAGGAGAAGCTCGACGGGCCGGTGTTCATCATCGACCACCCGGTCGAGATCTCGCCGCTCGCCAAGCAGAAGCCCGGGGACCCGCGCTTCACGGAGCGCTTCGAGCTCTACCTGGGCGGCATGGAGGTCGCCAACGCGTTCTCCGAGCTCAACGATCCGGACGTGCAGGCGGAGCGCTTCCGGCAACAGCTCGCGGCGCGCGAGGCCGGCGACCAGGAAGCGCATCGCTACGACCAGGACTTCGTGCGCGCGCTCGAGCACGGCATGCCGCCGGCCGGCGGCGAGGGCATCGGCATCGACCGCCTGACCATGGTGTTCGCGGACCGCGCCTCGATCCGCGACGTCATCCTCTTCCCGCTCCTTCGTCCCGAGGACCCCGCTCGCAGCTCCGAGCCCGAGGCTTGAGCTCCGCGCCGCGGTCGTTCCCGCTCCTTCTCGCCCTGCGCTTCCTGCGCAGCACGAGGCGCGATGCCTTCACCAGCTTCCTGTCCGCGGTCGCGGCGGGAGGCATCGGCCTCGGCGTCGCCGCCCTGGTGCTCGCGCTCGCGGCGCTGGCGGGCATGCAGCGCCTGCTGCGCGCCGAGATCCTGGCGCGCACGCCGGCGGTCGCCCTCACGCTGCCGGCCGGGGTCGACGCCACCGAGGCCGCTGCGGTGCTCGCGCGCGAGCCGGGGGTGACGGGGGTGCAGCGCATCCTGCCCGGCCGCGGCTGGCTGCTGGCGGGCGGGCGCGCCCTGCCGCTCGAGCTGGTGGGGTTCGAGGGTGCGGTGCCGCCCTCCTTCCCGGGCGCGGCGGGCGGCCATCCCGGGCTCTACCTGGGAGACGCCGACGCCGCCCGGCTCGGCGTGCAGCCCGGGGACATCGTGGTGCTCGCCGCGCCGCGCCCGACCCTGTCGCCGCTCGGGCCGCAGCCGCGCCTGCTCTCGATGCGGCTCGAGGGCACCTACCGGTCGTCGCGCACGGACGAGCGCGGCCGCGCGGCGCTGCCGCTCGAGCGCGCAGAGATCCTGCTCGGAGGCGACCGCCCCCGGCGGCTCGAGGTCGCGACCTCGGATCTCGACTCCGCCCTCGACCTGGCCGTGCGCTGGCGCGAGCGCCTGCCGACGGCGCGCGTCGAGACCTGGCGCGACCTCAACCGGCCCCTGTTCCTCGCCCTGGCGCTCGAGCGCACGGTCCTGTTCCTCGCCGTCTCGCTGATCGTGGCGGTGGCCGCCATCGCGCTCTTCTCCGATCTGCAGCTGGTGGCGGCGACCAAGCGCCGCGAGCTCGCCCTGCTCGCCGCCATGGGCGCGGGGGAGCCGGCGTTGCGCCGCGCGTTCGTCCTGCTCGGATCCATGCTGGGCGCGCTCGGCGCGGTGTCGGGCGGAGCGCTGGGCTGGATCGCCGCGGTGGCGCTCGACCGCACGCGGGCGGTGCACGTGCGGCCCGGCCTGCTCCTGTTCGACGCGCTGCCCTTCCACGTCCGCCCGGGCGACGTCGCGGGCGTGGTCACGGTCACGGTCGCGCTCACCCTCGGCTGCTCGCTGATCGCGGCACGGCGCGCGGCCCGGGTCGAGACCGCCGAGGCGCTCCGGCGATGAGCGTCGCGGTGTCGGTGCGCGGGCTGGTCCGGAGCTTCCGGGAGGCGGGGCGCACGGTGGAGGTCCTGCGCGGCGTGGAGCTCGACCTGGCGCCCGGCGAGCTGGTCGCCGTAGTCGGGCCCTCGGGCTCCGGCAAGTCGACGCTGCTGCACCTGCTGGGCGGACTCGACCGGCCCGACGCGGGCTCGATCGAGGTCGGCGGGCGCCGGGTGGACCGGCTCGATCCGGCCGAGCGCGCGCGCTTCCGCAATCGCACGGTCGGCTTCGTGTTCCAGTTCCACCAGCTGCTCTCCGACTTCACCGCGCTCGAGAACGTCGCGCTGCCGGGGCGCATCGCAGGCCTGCCCGCGGAGCAGCTCGAGCGCCGCGCGGGGTCCCTGCTCGCCGAGGTCGGCCTCGCCGACCGGCGGGATCACTTCCCGAGCCAGCTCTCGGGCGGCGAGCAGCAGAGGGTGGCGCTCTGCCGCGCGCTCTCGCTCGAGCCGCCGCTCGTGCTCGCCGACGAGCCGACCGGCAACCTCGACCCGGCGGCCGGCGAGCTCGTCTTCGACCTCCTCGAGCGCCTGGTCGCGGTCCACGGCACGACCGGGCTGGTGGTCACGCACAATCGGGACCTGGCGCGCCGCTGTGCTAGGATCCTGGTGCTCGAAGGCGGGACGTTGAGAGCCGGAAACCCCTGAAAGCGCTCGACTTCTGGCATAGGAAGGGGGCGTCGGCGAGGTGTTCGAGAAGTTCAACGAGAAGGCCCGGCGGGCGCTGTTCTTCGCGCGCTACGAGGCCTCCAAGCTGGGCAGCCGGGTGATCGAGACCGAGCACATCCTGCTCGGCGTCCTGCGCGAGGGCGAGGAGACGGTGGCCGAGCTCTTCCGCCGCTTCCACGTCAAGCCCGAAGACATCCGCCGCGAGGTCGAAGGCGAGCGCGTGTTCGTCGAGCGCATCAGCTCGACCGCCGAGCTGCCCCTCTCGGAGGAGTCCAAGAAGATCCTCGCCTACGCCGCCCACGAGGCCGAGTCGATGCTCCACCCCGCGGTCGGCTCCGAGCACCTCCTGGTCGGCATCCTGCGCGTGGACGGCTGCCTCGCCCAGCGCATCCTCGCCCAGCACGGTCTCGACGTCTATTCGGTGCGCGAGGAGGTGCTCGGCCTGGCCAAGGAGAAGGAAGCCTCGCAGCAGAAGAAGGAGCTGCCGTTCCTCTCCGAGTACAGCCGTGACCTGACCGCGCTCGCCACCACCCAGGACGGCTTCGATCCGCTCGTGGGACGCGAGCGCGAGGTCGAGCGCATCATCCAGATCCTGTCGCGGCGTACGAAGAACAACCCGATCCTGCTCGGCGAGCCCGGCGTCGGCAAGACCGCGATCGTCGAAGGCCTCGCGCAGCGCATCGTCGAAGGCCGCGTACCGATCTTCCTCGCCGCCAAGCGGGTGCTCGCCCTCGACCTCTCCCTGATCGTGGCCGGCACCAAGTACCGCGGCCAGTTCGAGGAGCGGCTCAAGGGGATCCTCAAGGAGCTCAAGGAGAACAAGGACATCATCGCCTTTGTCGACGAGATCCACTCCCTGATCGGCGCCGGCTCGGCCGAGGGGTCTCTCGACGCCGCCAACATCCTCAAGCCCGCCCTCTCGCGCGGCGAGATCGCCTGCATCGGAGCCACCACGCTCAAGGAGTACCGGAAGTTCATCGAGAAGGACCGTTCGCTGCTGCGCCGGTTCCAGGCGGTGATCGTCCAGCCTCCGAGCGTCGAGGAGACGATGAGCATCCTCGAGGGCATCAAGGAGCGCTACGAGGCCTTCCACAAGGTGCGCTACGCGCAGGAGGCGCTGCGCACCGCGATCTACCAGTCGACGCGCTACATCCCGGATCGCTTCCAGCCCGACAAGGCGATCGACGTCCTCGACGAGGCGGGCGCCAAGGTCAAGCTGCGCCGCGTGCGGGACACGCAGAACCTCCGCCGCCTGGAGCAGGAGATCCGGGAGGTCGTCAAGCAGATGAAGCAGGCGATCTCGGACAAGGACTTCGAGAGCGCCGTCTACCTGCGAGAGCGCGAGATCGAGCTGCGCGAGGACCTCGAACGGATGACCGCGACCACCTCGGACGAGTCGGACCTGGAGGTGACTGCCCGCGACATCGAGGAGGTGGTTTCGTCGTGGACCGGGATCCCGGTGTCGTCGCTCGCCAAGGGCGAGGCGGAGCGACTGATCGGCATGGAGGAGTGGCTGCGCGGCCACGTCGTGGGCCAGGACGCCGCGCTGTCCGCGATCTCGCGCGCGATCCGGCGCTCCCGGCTGGGCGTGGCGAGCCCGAGGCGGCCGATGGGCTCGTTCATCTTCCTCGGTGCCTCGGGCGTGGGCAAGACCGAGGTCGCGCGCCGTCTCGCCGAGTTCCTGTTCGGGTCCCAGGCCGCCCTCGTCCGCTTCGACATGAGCGAGTACATGGAGAAGCACGCGGTCTCGAAACTGATCGGCTCGCCTCCCGGCTACGTCGGCCACGAAGAGGGGGGGCAGCTCACCGAGCGCATCCGGCGCCAGCCGTACTCGGTGGTGCTCTTCGACGAGATCGAGAAAGCGCACCCGGACATCGCCAACCTGCTGCTGCAGATCCTCGACGACGGCATGCTGACGGACGCCTACGGGAATCAGGTCGACTTCAAGAACACGCTGGTCCTGATGACCTCCAACCTCGGCAGCAAGCTGGTGCTGCGCGGAGGGCGCATGGGATTCGGCGGCCAGAGCGAGGAGGAGGCCTTCCGCCGCGTCGAGGAGGAGATCCTGTCGGAGCTGAAGCGCTCGTTCAGCCCTGAGTTCATCAACCGGGTGGACGAGGTGATCGTCTTCCACCCGCTCGGGCAGGCCGAGCTCGAGCTCATCGTCGACATCCTGCTCGCGGAGGTCAACGAGACGCTCGCCCAGCGCCGGCTGCGCGTGGAGCTGACCGAGACCGCGAAGAAGTGGCTGCTCGCCCGCGCCGGGTTGGACCCCTCGACCGGAGCGCGGCCGCTGCGCCGCACCATTCAACGCCACGTCCAGGACGAGATCTCCGAGCTCCTCATCCGCTCCGGCGGCGAGGAACCCGGGTCCTACGAGGTCGACGTCGAGGGCGAGCAGCTCGTCTTCCGGGCGCGTCCGCGCGAGCTCGAGGGCAGCCGGGCCTGAGCGCGGCCGGCCGATCTGCCCCGGTATTCCGTTTGCATCGCGTTTGAAGCATGATGTTCCGTCCGACCGACCCATGCGTGCCTCCCTCCCGACCCTCCTTCTGACCCTCCTGATCGCCGGCGCCGCGGCCCCGGCGCGCGCCGAGACCGTCCGGGCCTTCGAGTTCAGGGGCCTGCATCAGGTCGCCGAGGAGACGCTGCGCTTCTACCTCGGGCTCGAGGAGGGGCAGGAGCTCGACCTGATCGCGCTCGACCGTCGCGTGCACGAGCTCTGGGACCGGCGCCTGATCGACGACCTGGTGATCGAGACCGAGCCGGTCGAGGGGGGCGTCAAGGTGATCGTGACGGTCACCGAGCGCCCGATCCTGCGTTCGCTCGACTACAAGGGACTCGAGGGCGTCTCGCGGACGGACATCGGAGAACGGATCTCCAAGGATCAGATCGAGGTGCGCGAGGGCGACCCGCTCGATCTCGGCGAGGTGCGGCGCCTCGAGGCGGTCATCGAGGAGATCTACCGGGACAAGGGTTATCGGTTCGCGGATGCGCGCTGGTCGATCGAGGAGGTCTCGCAGAGCGAGCGGCGAGTGATCTTCGACATCGACGCCGCCGAAAAGGTGCGCATCGGCGCGATCCGCTTCGAGGGCAACGAGGTCTTCGGTGACCGGCGCCTGCGCTGGGCGATGAAGAAGACGAAGAAGACCAACCTGATCACGCGCCTGCTCAAGAAGGACATCTACAACCCGGCCACCGTCGAAGAGGACCTGGGCAAGGTGCGCGACGTCTACCGCGGCGCCGGCTACAAGAACGTGCTGCTGGGCGAGCCCGAGCTCTCGGTCATCGACAAGGGCTCGAAGCGCAAGCTGGCGATCGAGATCCCGGTCGAGGAGGGCCGCCGCTTCAAGCTCGGCGAGATCTCGATCGAGGGCAACAGCGTCTTCACCGACGAGGCGCTGCTGCGCCAGTTCAAGACCCGCCACGGCGACTGGCTGCGCCAGAAGCAGCTCGACGAGAGCCTCGAGGCGATCCGGGAGACCTACAGGAACTTCGGCCACATCTTCTCCGAGATCGATTTCGAGCTGCGCGAGAAGGAGGAGGACGTCGCCGACCTCATGGTCAAGATCGTGGAGGGTGACCAGTATCGGGTCGGGCGCCTCGAGTTCCAGGGCAACACGCGCACGCGCGACAAGGTGCTCCGGCGCGAGTTCCGCGCCCAGGAGGGCACCGTCCTCAACATGGGCGCGGTCAAGAACAGCCTGTTCAAGATCAACCAGCTCGGCTACTTCCAGCTGGAGGAGGACGAGCCGATCTCGTTCGAGAACTTCGACAGCGAGAAGAAGACGGTGGATCTCGCAGTCCAGGGCGAGGAATCCGACCGTACCGAGCTCCAGGTCGGCGGCGGCTACAGCGAGGGCTACGGCTGGTTCGGGCAGCTCTCGGTGCGCACCCAGAACTTCCTCGGCCGCGGCGAGACGGTGGGCGTGTCGTTCCAGGCGGGCCGCTACGCCGAGCAGTTCGACGTCTCCTACTACGTGCCGTGGTTCCTCGACCGGCCGCAGTCGGTCGGCCTCCAGGTCTTCAGCAACAACGTCGACTACTCGCAGCTCTCGGGGCAGGACGCGCGCCAGAAGAGCGAGGGCGTGGTGCTCAGCTACGGGCGCAGCGTGGGGCTGTTCAGCAACGTCTCGGTCAGCTTCACCCGCTCCGATGTCGATCAGCAGAGCCGGTTCCTGACGGTGACCGGGCAGCCGATCGTGCAGCAGTACCTGTACGCCAACTCGTCGATCCGCCCCGCCTGGGTGTACGAGAGCCGCGACGACCGCTTCGAGCCCACCATCGGCTCGCGGATGACGGCGTCGGTGGAGTACGCCGGCGGCCCGCTCGGAGGCGACAACTACTTCGTCCGCCCGGAGGCGGGGGTGAGCTGGTTCCGCCCGGTGACCCGCCCGCCGTTCGCCACGGTCTTCGCGGTCAACCTCGAAGGCGGCTATGTCTCGCCCTTCGACGGGCGCGAGCTGAACCGGTACGAGCGCTACTTCCTGGGCGGGGAGACGAGCATCCGGGGCTTCAAGTACCGGACGCTGTGGGTGCGCTGCGAGGGAGGCGAGCCCTACCCGGGCAGGCCGCTCGAGCCCTGCCACCCCGACGAGACCATGATCGAGAGCCTCGAGGCGCCGATCCCGCTCGGCGGCGACAAGTACGTGCAGCTCAACGTCGAGTACCATTTCCTGCTCGGGGGGCCGTTCCGGCTGGTCGCCTTCGCGGACGGAGCCAACGTCTACGGCGACGATCAGTCGTACGACCTCGGGCGCCTGCGCTGGACGGCAGGCGCCGAGGTGCGCATCTTCGTGCCCATGTTCGGAGCGCCGCTGCGCTTCATCTACTCGTCGAACCTGGATCCGCTTCCCGACGACCAGTTCGAGTCATTCCAGTTCAGCATCGGGGCAACGTTCTGAGACGACAAGGAGTCGAGAGCATGAAGGAGGGGATCGTCAACGTCCTCCGCGGCGCGCTCGCAGCCGCGGTGATCTGGGCGGTGGTGGCGCCGGCGCCCGCCGCGGCGCAGGGAACGGCCAAGATCGCGGTGATCGACGTGCGCCGGCTGGTCACCGACTCGCTGGCCGGCAAGGAGGCGCTGGCCCGGCTGCGCAAGCTGCAGGAGGACAAGATCGCGGAGGCGAAGTCGAAGCAGGACGAGATCGACCAGCTGCGCAAGCGCCTCAACGAGGGCCGGTTGTCGCTCGCCGACGACAAGATCGCCGAGCTCGAGAAGCAGCTCGAGGAGAAGGTGACCGGCTTCCGGCGCTTCCAGGAGGACGCCGAGAAGGACTTCAACAAGACCCAGGAGCAGACCTTTGCGGAGATCGAGCGCCGCATGGCGCCGGTGATCGAGAAGGCCGGGCGCGAGGGCGGCTACACCCTGATCTTCAACAAGTTCCAGAGCGGTCTCGTCTACGCGGACGAGGCCACGGACATCACGGACCAGATCGTCCAGCGCTTCAACGCCGTCGCCGCGGAGCCGGCTCCGGCGCAGCCGCCGGCCAAGCAGAACTGAGGGCGTGGCGCGGAGCCTGGGGGAGCTGGCGGCGCGGGTCGGCGGCGAAGTCGTCGGCGATCCGGCGCGACGGGTCGAAGGGATCCGCACGCTCGACGAGGCGGAGAGCGCCGACCTCTCGTTCCTGACCAACGCGCGCTACCTCGAGGCGGCCCGCACCAGCCGCGCCGGAGCGATCCTGGTCGGGCGGCGGACGGAGGGGCTCGCCGCCGATCAGCTCGTGGTCACGGACCCGGCGCGCGCCCTGGCGGAGCTGCTCGACTGGCTCTACCCCGAGCCCGCCGCCGTGGCGGGCGTCGACCCGACCGCGGTGATCGGGGCCGGCGCCGAGATCCACGCGAGTGCCCACGTCGGCCCCTACGCGGTGATCGGCGCACGCGCACGCGTCGGGCTCGGAGCCGTCGTGCACGCGCACGTGGTGGTCGGGGAAGAGTGCGAGATCGGTGACGGCGCCGTCCTCCATCCGCACGTCGTGCTCTACCGGCGCGTGCGGGTGGGAGCGCGCTCGGTCGTCCACGCCGGCGCGGTGCTCGGCGCCGACGGCTTCGGCTACGCCACCCAGGGCGGAGAGCACACCAAGATCCCCCAGGTCGGAGACGTCGAGATCGGCCGTGAAGTCGAGATCGGCGCGCTCTCGGCGGTCGATCGCGCGCTGCTGGGCAGCACGTCGGTCGGGGACGGCACGAAGATCGACAATCTGGTGCAGGTCGGACACAATGTCCGCATCGGCCGCGGCGCGATCCTGTGCGGACAGGCCGGGATCGCGGGCAGCGCGCGCCTGGACGACGGCGTGGTCCTGGCCGGGCAGTCCGGCGTTGCCGGCCACCTCACGGTCGGCCGGGACGTGCGCGTGGCTTCGAAGTCCGCGGTCTACGAATCGGTCGAGGCCGGTACGACCGTGGCCGGGATTCCGGCGGTGGCGATCGGTGCCTGGCGCCGGCAGCAGGCGCTGGTGCACCGTCTCCAGGAGCTCTGGCGCCGCCTGCGGGCACTCGAGCGGCGCGTGGGCGGGGCGGCGCGCGACGGCGAGGAGGGACCTTGAGCTCGACGACGTGGGACATCAGGTGGATCATGTCGATCCTGCCGCACCGCTATCCGATGCTGCTCATCGATCGCGTGCTGGAGATCGAGCCCCGGCGCCGGATCGTGGCGCTCAAGAACTTCACCATCAACGAAGAGTTCTTCCAGGGCCACTTCCCGGAGCACCCGATCGTGCCCGGCGTCCTCCTGATCGAAGCCATGGCGCAGGCGGGCGGAATCCTGATGCTCCACGACGATCCGCAGCGCGACGAGAAGCTGCTCTTCTTCGGCGCCATCGAGCGCGCGCGCTTCCGCCGGCCGGTGGTGCCGGGCGACCAGGTCCGCTTCGAGGTCGAGGTCCTGCGCCTGAAGTCGATGCACGTGCGCGTCGGCGGCCGGGCGGTGGTGGACGGAAAGGTCCACGTCGAGGCGGAGCTGCTCTCCACCTACGTGCCGCGCCGGCAGGCGGGCACCGAGGCCACGTGAGCGCGCGCGTCCACCCGCTGGCTTGCGTGGACCCCGGGGCGCGGCTCGACGACGGCGTCGTGGTCGGGCCCTACGCGGTAATCGGCGCCGGGGTCGAGATCGGGGAGGGCACCGAGATCGCGGCGCACGCCCACGTGCAGGGTCCGACGCGCCTGGGCAGGGGCAACCGGATCCATCCGCACGCGTGCCTGGGCACCGACCCCCAGGACCTCAAGTTCGCGGGCGAGGTCGTCCGGCTCGAGATCGGCGACCGCAATCAGATCCGCGAGTTCGTAACGGTCCACCGCGGCACGGGGAAGGGCGGGGCGCTGACGCGCGTCGGCGACGACAACCTGTTCATGGTCTACAGTCACGTCGCCCACGATTGCCAGGTCGGGAGCCGGACCGTCTTCGCGAACAACGCGACCCTCGCGGGCCACTGCGAGGTCCACGACGATGCGATCGTGGGCGCCTTCTCGGCGCTGCAACAGTACGGGCGCATCGGCCGCCACGCCTATGTCGGGGGCTTCTCGCGACTGCTCACCGACGCGCTGCCGTTCGTCAAGACCGTAGGCCTGCGGCCCGCCGTGCTGGGGGTCAACCGGATCGGTCTCCAGCGCAAGGGCTTCGATGCCGAGCGCATCGCCGCCCTGGTGAACGCCTTTCGCATCTTCCTCCGCTCCGGCCTCAACGCCGGTGCGGCGACGGCCCGCCTCGAAGCCGAGTTCCCCGGCAATCCGGACGTCGCATACCTGGTGGAGTTCGTGCGCGGCGCGCGGCGGGGCGTGATTCGGGCCCTGCCCGGGCGCCGCGGCGGCGAGGAGAGCGGGGGCGAAGGTGCTTAGGGTCGGCGTCTTCGGCGTCGGCGCGCTCGGCCGCCACCATACCCGGATCCTGGGCTCGCTGCCGGGCGTGGAGAGGATCGGCCTCTACGACCCGAAGGCCGAGACCGCCCGCGCGGTGGCGGACGAGTACGGCGCGAGAGTGTTCGCCACCTTCGAGGAGCTGGCCGGAGCGGTGGACGCCGCGGTGGTGGCGGCGCCGACCACGGTCCATGCGAGCCTCGGCGTGGCGCTGCTCGAGCGCGGCATCCACGTGCTGGTCGAGAAGCCGATCGCGGGGACCCTGGACGAGGCCGACGCGCTGATCGCCGCCGCGACGAGCGCCACGCGCGTGCTCGCGGTCGGGCACGTGGAGTTCCACAACCCGGCGGTCGAGGCGCTGCTCGGCGCCGGCGGCAGCCCGCGCTTCGTCGAGGTCGAGCGGCTGGGCGTCTTCACGCCCCGCAGCCTCGACGTGGACGTGATCACCGACCTGATGATCCACGACCTCCAGATCCTCGCGGCCCTCGATCGCTCGGGGCTGGTCGAGGTCCGGGCGGTCGGTATCCCGGTCCTGTCCGAGCGCATCGACATCGTCAACGCGCGCCTCGCTTTCGCGTCGGGCCTGGTCGCCAACGTCACCGCCTCGCGCGTCTCGGGCGAGCGGGTGCGCAAGCTGCGCGCGTTCTACCCGGACCGCTACCGGTCGCTCGACTACCAGGCCCAGGAGATCAAGGGCTACCGGCTCGAGGGCGAGGGCCGGGAGAAGCGCATTCTGCCCGAGGCGATTCCGGTCGAGAAGGCGGAGCCGCTGCGGCGCGAGCTCGAGTCCTTCGTGTCCGCCTGCCGCGGCGAGCCGGCGCGCATCGTGTCGGGCGGCGAGGCGCGCGGCGCGCTGGTGACGGCGCTCGAAGTGGCTCGCCACGCGGCCGCCTCGGCGAGCGCCTCCGTGTGCTAGTCTCGCGACGACTCCGGCGGTTCCGCCGGTTTCCGACGCGACAATCCGGGATCTGGAGTTGGAGGGGAGCATGAGCGACGTGCGGATCGGTGTGATCGGGGGCAGCGGCCTCTACGCCATGGCGGGGCTCGAGGTCGAGCAGGAGCGGCGCATCCCGACGCCGTGGGGCGAGCCCTCCGACGCCTACGTGATCGGGCGCCTGGACGGACGCCGGGTGGCCTTCCTCGCGCGCCACGGCCGCGGCCACAAGCTGCTCCCGACCGAGCTCAACTTCCGCGCCAACGTCTATGGCTTCAAGCAGCTGGGCGTGGAGTTCCTGATCTCGGTGTCGGCCGTCGGCTCGATGAAGAAGGAGTACGCGCCCGGGCACATCGTCGTCCCCGACCAGTTCTTCGACCGCACGCGACACCGGCCGGACACCTTCTTCGGCAACGGCCTGGTCGCGCACGTCTCGCTCGCGCACCCGGTCTCGGCCGCGCTCGCCGGCGTGCTCCACGCCTCGGCCAAGGCGGAGCAGGCGACCGTCCACATGGGGGGCACCTACCTCAACATGGAGGGGCCGCAGTTCTCGACGCGCGCCGAGTCGATGGTCTACCGGCAGTGGGGCATGGACGTGATCGGCATGACCAACCTCCAGGAGGCGAAGCTCGCGCGCGAGGCCGAGATCGCCTACGCCTCGCTGGCGATGGTCACCGACTACGACTGCTGGCACGAGGAAGAGGAGGCGGTCACCGGCGAGGGCGTGATGGAGGTGCTGCGCCGGAACGTGGCGCTCGCCCAGCGCGTCGTGCGCCGGGCCGTGGGAGCCCTCGACGGCGTCGCCAACGACTGCGCCGACGCGCTGCGCATGTCGCTGATCACCGATCCCGGCCTGGTGCCGCCGGAGACGCTCGAGATGCTCGCGCCCCTGCTCGACAAGTACCTCGACCGCTCCGGCGGCCAGCTCGCCTGGAAGCGCTGACGGAGCCGCTCCGGGAGCGCGCTGCGCGACGGCGCTTCGTCCGAGATGAAGAAGAAGGAAGAGAAGCTCCATTGAAGGGAGAGACGGCCGGGCGGCGTCGGCCGACGCCGGGCGCATCGGGTGCCGCCCGCCGGTCGGAGTCCGCGCGCCCGGCGGCAACCGAGCCGGCGCCGGGCCGGAGCGCATTCGCCCGGCTGTCGACGAGCCCGGCCGCGCCCCGGCCGCTGCGCTTTCCCGAGCCACCTTTCTGTGGAAGTCTCTCGCCTGCGATTCGATTCCAGGGGCCGGAGGGCGGGGCGGCGGTTCCAGCTCCCGCCGGCGCGGGAGCGCGCGCAGGAACACGGGGGAGAGCGTGAAGCGGATCCTGGTCACCAACGACGACGGCGTCTACTCGGAGGGCATCCGGCTGCTGGCGCGCGAGCTGGCGCGCTTCGCCGAGGTGGTCGTCGTCTCCCCCGACCGCGAGCAGAGCGCGACCGGGCACAGCCTGACCCTGACCCGCCCGCTGCGCATGCAGAAGCTCGAGGAGGGCTGGTACGCGGTGGACGGCACGCCCACCGACTGCGTCAACCTGGCGGTGCTCTGGCTGCTGCGGGAGACCCCGCCCGACCTCATCGTCTCGGGCATCAACTTCGGGCTCAACGTCGGCGACGACGTGACCTACTCGGGCACGGTCTCGGCGACCTTCGAAGGGTCGCTGCTGGGGGTGCCCTCGATCGCCTTCTCGCAGGAGATCGCCGAGGGCTTCTCCTTCGCGCGCAGCTCGGTGCTGGCGGCGAGCTTCGTCGAGAGCCTGCTGCGGGAGCCGGAGCTGCCGACCGACCTGATCCTGAACGTCAACTTCCCCGCCAACGGCGCGCACGGAGTGCGTTTGACCCGGCTGGGAAAGCGCGTCTACCGGCAGGTGGTGACCGAGAACGTGGATCCGCGGGGACGCAAGTACTACTGGATCTCCGGCACGCCCGAGTGGCAGGAGGATCCCGGCACCGACCACGAGGCGGTGCAGACCGGCTGGGTGTCGGTGACCCCGTTGCACCTCGACCTCACCGACTACCGCGGTCTGGAGACCTACGCCGCCATCGCGGCGCGCTTCCACGCCCTGGCGGCGGAGGGAGGCGGCGGTGCTCAATGACACGTTCCTGCGCCAGCGCATGGTGCGCGAGCTGGTGGAGGAGCGCGGCGTCAAGGACAAGCGGGTGCTGGCGGCGATGCGCGAGGTGCCGCGGCACCTGTTCGTGCGCGAGCACCTGATGAGCCAGGCCTACCAGGACCACGCGCTGCCGATCGGCGGCGGCCAGACCATCTCCCAGCCGTTCGTGGTGGCGCGCATGACCGAGCTGCTCGAGGTCGAGACGACGCACAAGGTGCTCGAGGTGGGCACGGGTTCCGGGTATCAGACCGCGATCCTGGCGCGGCTGGCGCGCTGGGTCTACAGCCTCGAGCGCGTGCCGGAGCTCGCCCACGAGGCGATCCGGCGCATGCGCCAGCTCGGCATCCTGAACGTCAAGATCCAGGCCTTCGACGGCACCGTCGGGTGGAGCGAGGTGGCGCCGTTCGAGCGCATCCTGGTGGCGGCCGGAGCGCCCTCCGCCCCGCGGCCGCTGCTCGATCAGCTGGCGCCGCGCGGCCGGCTGCTCCTGCCCGAGGGCGACCGGCACCGCCAGCGCCTGGTCCTCTACGAGCGGCTGAGCCGGGGCCTGCGGCGGCGCGAGCTCGACCAGGTCGGCTTCGTGCCGCTGATCGGACGCCACGGCTGGGAGGAGGAGCCGCCGCGTTGATCGCGCGCGAGTTTCGCGTCGTCGGCCGCGTCCAGGGCGTCGGGTTCCGCTGGTTCGTGGTGCGGCTGGCGCGCGGCTGTGGCGTGCGGGGCGGGGTGCGCAACGAGGCGGACGGGGCGGTGGTCGCCTGGGCGCAGGGGGAGGAGGAGAGCCTGGCGCGCTTCCGCGCCGGTCTCGAGCAGGGCCCCCCGGCGGCGCGCGTCGTGCGGGTCGAGGAGACGCCCGGCGGCGAGCGGCCGGCGGCGGGGGAGTTCGACGTCGAGTTCTGAGCGCGAGACGCGGGAGGAGAACGAGGTGGACGATCTCAAGAGCTACATCCGGGAGGTCCCGGACTTCCCGAAGCCGGGCATCAATTTCTACGACATCACGACGCTGCTCAAGGACCCGCACGCCCTGCGCCAGACGGTGGATCGCTTCGCCTGGCTGTTCACCAGGAAGCCGCCGATCGACAAGGTCGCGGGCATCGAGTCGCGCGGCTTCATGTTCGGGCCGTCGCTCGCTTACAGCCTCAACGCCGGCTTCGTGCCGGTGCGCAAGCCCGGCAAGCTGCCCGCCGCCAAGGTCTCGCAGACCTACGAGCTCGAGTACGGCACGGACCGGGTCGAGATGCACGCCGACGCGGTCAGCCCGGGCGAGCGCGTCCTGATCGTGGACGACGTGATCGCCACCGGCGGCACCGCGCTCGCCACCGCCAAGCTGGTCGAGTCCCTGGGCGGCGAGGTGGTCGGCTTCGGCTTCATCATCGAGCTCGCCTTCCTGCCCGGCCGCGGCCGCCTGACCGGCTACGAGGTCGAGTCGCTCATCCGCTACTGATGAAGGCGTCGGGCCGCGTCCGGTCGCTCGCCGATCGCCTCGACGGAGGGCGTTGAGCGTGGCCGGCCGCGGCCTGGGTGAGCTCGGCTGGCAGTTCCTTGGGCCCGTCCACAAACGGGTCATCCTGCGGGGCATCCGCGACGGGGTCGCCTACGGTGGGCCGTTTCACCTGGAGCTCCACCCCACCGACCGGTGCAATCTCAACTGTTTCTTCTGCTCCACGCGCTTGCTGCGCTCGGGGTGCGAGCTCGATCTCTCCGCCATCCGCCGGCTCGTCGAGGACATGCGCCGGGCCGGGACCCTCTCGGTCTGCCTCTCTGGCGGTGGCGAGCCCCTCGCGCATTCGCGCATCGCCGACATCCTCGACCTCCTCCTGCGATCGGGAATCCGGATCAGCAACCTGACGACCAACGGCCTGGCGCTGACGCGAGAACTCGCGAGTCGACTGCTCGACGCGCACTGCGATCAGTTGCGGATCAGCCTGAACTGCAGCAGCGAGTCGGACTATTCGCGGATGATGCAGACCGATCCCGCCACGTTCCGGCGAGTGTTGGCCAATCTCCGCGGCTTCCTCTCGGAGCGGGCTCGCCGCCGGGTTTCGCGCCCGGAGGTGATCGTCCAGTTTCTTCCCTACAAGGCGAACTTCCGCTCGATCCCCGAGATGGCTGCGCTGGCCGGCGACCTGGGGGTCGACGGGATCGTCTTCAACGGCCTCGCCTTCCTGGAGGAGGACGGGAAGATGACGGGCGCGGAGACTGCCGAGATGCTGGAGCTGTTCGAGCGCGTCCTCCGGGTCGACGAGTACCGGCGCATTCGCGGCATTCACAGCCTCGAGCAGGATCTTGCCTCCGGGCTCGTCGAGATCGAGCGCCGGCTCGGCTCCGAACGGGACCGGCGCACACGGGCCCGGCGGC
>Ga0079037_100000322_pt1 | contig 20603 bp, 17 predicted proteins | sample Mud3Dept4metaG_FD_71479 | JGI IMG/M metagenome (GOLD analysis project Ga0079037, IMG submission 71479) | Freshwater wetland microbial communities from Ohio, USA, analyzing the effect of biotic and abiotic controls - Mud 3 Core 4 Depth 4 metaG | ecosystem: Environmental > Aquatic > Freshwater >... | reverse complement strand
GACACCCGCCCGCCGGCCTGGACCTTGATCTCGCGCACGATGCCCGCGGCCGTGGACGGCACGTCCATCGTTGCCTTCTCGGTCTCGAGCGTGAGGAGCGTGGCGTCCACCGCGACCGGGTCGCCCGGCTTCACGGCGACCTCGATGATCTCGACGTCCTTGTAATCGCCGAGGTCGGGGATCCTCACTTCGATGAGCTGCGTCACGGCCTCGGTCCCTGCTAGGCCGTCACGGGGTTGGGCTTGTCGGGATCGATCCCGAAGCGTGCGATCGCATTGCGCACCGTGGCCATGTCGAGCGTGCCCTCGTCAGCGAGCGCCTTCAGCGCCGCGATCACGACAAAACGACGATCGACCTCGAAGAACCCGCGCAATGCGGCCCGCGAATCGCTGCGGCCATAGCCATCCGTGCCGAGCACGACGTACCGGCCGGGCACCCACTGCCGGATCTGGTCGGGCACCGCGCGCATGTAGTCCGTCGCGGCGACGAACGGCCCGGCGTGCCCGGCGAGGCAGTGCTTCACGTAGGGCACCCGCGGCGGCTCCTCGGGGTGCAGCAGATTCCAGCGCTCCGCATCGAGCGCCTCGCGGCGCAGCTCCGAGAAGCTCGTTACGCTGAACACGTCCGCCGGTACGCCAAACTCCTCCTCGAGGATCCCGGCCGCCGCGATCACCTCGCGCAGGATGGTCCCGGAACCGAACAGGTTGGCGCGCACCTTGCCGCGGCCGCCGATGTGCAGCAGGTACATGCCCTTGACGATGCCTTCCTCGACACCCTTGGGCATGGCCGGGTGCGCGTAGTTCTCGTTCATGCACGTGACGTAGTAGAAGACGTTGTCCTGCTCGACGTACATGCGTCGCAGGCCGTCCTGCACGATCACCGCGAGTTCGTAGGCGTAGGTCGGGTCGTACGCGACGCAGTTCGGAATGACGGTGGCGAGCAGCTGGCTGTGTCCATCCTGGTGCTGCAGCCCCTCGCCCGCGAGCGTGGTGCGGCCGGCCGTGCCGCCGATCAGGAAGCCGCGCGCCTGCATGTCGCCCGCAGCCCACCAGAAGTCGCCGACACGCTGGTAGCCGAACATCGAGTAATAGATGTAGAAGGGCACCATGCTCACGCCGTGATTGGCGTATGCCGTGCCGGCGGCGATCCAGCTGCACATGGCGCCACCTTCGTTGATGCCTTCCTCGAGGATCTGGCCCTTCTTGTCCTCGCGGTAATAGAGCAGCTGGTCGGCGTCCTGGGGCGTATAGAGCTGACCCATGGACGAGTAGATGCCGACCTGGCGGAACATCCCCTCCATGCCGAAAGTGCGCGCCTCGTCCGGAACGATCGGCACGATGTGCGGCCCGATGTTCTTGTCCTTCAGCAGGATCGAGAGGATTCGCACCAGCGCCATGGTGGTCGAGATCTCGCGCTCGCCCGTCGACTCGAGCAGGGGGGCGAAGGCGTCCAGCGCCGGGACCTGCAGCGCGGGCGCGGTCGCCCTCCGCTGCGGCAGGTAGCCGCCGAGCGCCCTGCGCCGCTCGCGCAGGTACCTGATCTCCTCGCTGTCCTCCGCGGGCCGGTAGTACGGCACTTTCGCGATGTCCTCGTCGGATACCGGGATGTTGAAGCGATCGCGAAAATCCTTGAGCGCCCCGTCGTCCAGCTTCTTCTGCTGGTGCGTGATGTTCTGCCCCTCGCCGGCGCGACCCATGCCGTAGCCCTTGACCGTCTTCGCGAGAATCACGGTCGGCTGGTCCTTGTGCGTCATGGCCGCGTGGTAGGCGTTGAACACCTTGTGCGGATCGTGCCCGCCGCGATTGAGCCGCCAGATGTCCGCGTCCGACAGGTTGGCGACCATCTCCTTCAATTCGGGATACTTGCCGAAGAAATGCTCGCGGGTGTAGGCGCCGCCCTTAGCCTTGAAGTTCTGGTACTCGCCGTCCACGCACTCCATCATCAGGCGTCGCAGGAGACCCCGGGTGTCCTGCTGCAGGAGCGGATCCCAACGCGAACCCCAGATTACCTTGATGACGTTCCAACCCGCGCCGAGAAACGCGGCCTCCAGCTCCTGGATGATCTTGCCATTGCCGCGGACCGGGCCGTCGAGACGCTGCAGGTTGCAATTGATGACGAACACCAGGTTATCGAGCTTCTCGCGCACGGGCATCGTGATCGCGCCGAGCGACTCGGGCTCGTCCATCTCGCCGTCACCGAGGAACGCCCACACCTTGCGGTCGCTGGCCGGAATGATGCCGCGGTGCTCCAGGTAACGGACGAACCGCGCCTGGTAGATCGCCATCATGGGACCGAGTCCCATGGAGACGGTGGGGAACTGCCAGAAGTCCGGCATCAGCCACGGGTGTGGATACGACGAGAGTCCACCGCCTCCCACTTCCTCGCGGAAGCGCCTCAGGTGTTGCTCGGTGAGGCGCCCCTCCAGGAATGCACGCGCGTAGATGCCGGGCGACGAATGACCCTGGATGAACACCATGTCGCCGGGATGCGCCTCGCTCGGCGCGCGCCAGAAATGGTTGAAGCCGACCTCGTAGAGCGTGGCGGCCGACGCATAGCTCGCGATGTGCCCGCCGTATTCCGAACTCTGGCGGTTGGCCTGCACCACCATCGCCATCGCGTTCCAGCGGATGTACGCCTTGATCCGTTTCTCGAGGGCACGGTCACCCGGGTACTCGCGCTCCTGCCCGGTCGAGATCGAGTTGACGTAGGCGGTGTTGGGCTTGAACGGAAGGAAGGCGCCCGAGCGCCGCGTGTAGTCGATGATTCGCTCGAGGAGGTAGTGCGCGCGCTCGGCCCCGTGCACGCGCAGCACGGAGTCGATCGACTCGAGCCATTCGCGCGTCTCGGACGGATCGGAGTCTTCTATCTTGGAAGCTTCGAACATGGCACCCGCCCGCGGTAATGATTTGCGCAGCACGCCCTGCTAGCATGCCGACGCGCAATGATCAGCGCGCACTCCCGCAAGGTCAAGGCAAGCACGTGCCGCAATTTCTTCCGCCCGAATCGACGATCGACGTCCGCGGCCGCAAGGGCGCGCCCGACCAGGCCAGCCTGGCGCGGGCCGATGGGGTCGTCTTCGTTCTCCCCGCCGACGACATTGAACGCGCGCTCGCGCGGCTGCCGAACGCGCCGCTGTGGGCATCGCTGTACCGCAATGCAAAGCGCGCGAACAAGTCCCCGGTGCTGGTGGCGCGGCTGCCGAATGCGCGTCACACGCTGGCTGTGGTTGGTTTCGCAAAGACCCGCCAGTCCGGATTCGAACACCTGGAACTCGCCGGCAAGCTGCTGCGCGAGGCGCTGAAGCCCGGCGTGGCACGGCTGCACTGCCAGGTGGATGGTTTCCCGGCCCCGGTGGCCGGCGCGCTGCGCGAAGCGCTCGTGAGCGCGGCCCTGGCAGGCGCCGCACCCATGCCGGACCGCAAGACGAAGCGCACCCCTCCTTGCGACCTGCGCGCGATCGAGGTGCATGAAGCGAGCACCCGCGAATTCTCGCGCAGCCAGGCGATCGCCGCCGGCAATCACCTCGCACGCTGGCTGTCCGTCCTGCCGCCCAACGAGCTCGACTGCGTGGCCTATCGGCGTCTTCTGCAGCAACTGGCGCGCCGCGAAGGCTGGACGTTCCGGTTCTACGACGAGCGCACGCTCACGCGCCTGAAGGCCGGTGCATTCCTCGCCGTGGCGCGCGCGAACCCGCACCGGGGCGCCGGCATCGTGCGGCTGCGTCACCGTCCGCACGGCACTGGCCGCGTCCCGCGGCTCGGCCTGGTGGGCAAGGGCATCTGCTTCGACACCGGCGGCATCAACCTCAAGTCGCAGAAAGGCATGTACCTGATGCACGGCGACATGCAGGGCAGCGCCGTTGCGGTCGGCACGCTGCTTGCGCTCACGCGCAGCCGTGCGCGCTTCGAGGTGGACTGCTGGCTGGCCCTGACGGAGAACCAGATCGGTCCGCTGGCGTACCGGCCGCAGGACGTCGTGAGCGCGTCAAACGGCGTCACGATCCAGGTCGTGCACAGCGACGCGGAAGGCCGCATGGTGCTGGCCGACGCGCTCGCCCTCGCGTCGCGGGAAAAGCCGCGGCTGCTGATCGATTTCGCTACCCTGACCGGCGCCTGCGTCAACGCGCTCACCGAGCGCTACAGCGGCGCGTTCACCAATCGTCCCGACCTGCATGCGCCGCTCCAGGATGCGGGGCGCGCGAGTGGCGAGCGCGTCTGGTGCTTCCCGATGGACGAGGATTTCGACACCGACCTCGAGAGCCCGATCGCCGACGTCATGCAGTGCACGTCCGATTCCAAGGGCGACCACATCCTGGCTGCGCGATTCCTCAGCCGCTTCGTCGGGACCGGCATCCCGTGGGTGCACCTCGACCTCGCCGCCAGCGAGCGCAAGGGCGGGCTCGCTCACGTCCCGACCGAGTTCACCGGCTTCGGCGTGCGGTACACGCTGCAGTTGCTCGGTGACGGCGCCTTCATGGACCGGGTGCAGGAGACTCCTTGACCACGCTGACGCTGCGGCGCCCCGACGACTGGCACCTGCACCTGCGCGACGGAGCGCACATGGCCGCCGTGTTGCCATTCACGGCGCGCCGCTTTGCCCGGGCCATCGTGATGCCCAACCTGAAGCCGCCGATGACCAGCACCCAGCCGCTGACCGACTATCGCGAGCGAATCCTGGCCGCGCTGCCTCCCGGGCTGCAGTTCACTCCGCTCATGACCCTGTACCTCACGGATCGGACACCGCCGGACGAGATCCGGCGCGCCCGCGCGAGCGGCTTCGTCATCGGCGCGAAGCTCTATCCCGCCGGGGCGACGACGCACTCCGACGCGGGCGTGAGTTCCATCGACCACGTCTGGCCGGCGCTCGAGGCGATGGCCGAGGCCGGGCTCGTCCTGCAGGTGCACGGGGAGGTCACGGACCCGCTCGTCGACGTGTTCGACCGTGAGCATGCATTCATCGACCGGGTCCTGTCGCGCGTCGTCGAACGGCTGCCCCGCCTCAAGGTCGTTTTCGAGCACATCAGCACGGCCACGGCGGTCGAGTTCGTGCGCGCGGCCCGGCCCGGCGTCGCCGCGACGATCACACCGCAGCACCTGCTCATGAATCGCAACGCGATTTTCGAGGGTGGCCTCCGGCCACACCATTACTGCCTGCCCGTGCTCAAGCGCGAGCGCGACCGGGCCGCGCTGCTCGAGGCCGCGAGCAGCGACGACGCGCGTTTCTTCCTCGGTACGGACAGCGCGCCGCACGCGCGCCACGCGAAGGAGGCGCCCTGCGGTTGCGCGGGCATCTTTTCGGCGCATGCGGCCATCGAGCTGTACGCCGAGGCATTCGAGCAGGCCGGACACCTCGAGCGGCTCGAGGCTTTCGCGTCGGAGCGCGGTCCGGATTTCTACGCCCTGCCGCGCAACTCGACGACGATCACCATGCGCCGCGAGCCATGGACGGTGCCGGAACGTTATACGTACGGCGCGCACGAGCTGGTGCCGTTGCGCGCAGGTGCGCAGGTGGCCTGGCGGCTGGTGTCCGAGTGAACGAGACGAACGGCGTACTGCGCATCGCCTCGCGCTTCCGCGGCTTCCTGCCGGTGGCGGTGGACGTCGAGACCGGCGGATTCAACGCGTCCACCGACGCACTGCTCGAGATCGCCGCCGTGCTGGTCGAGATGACTCCGCTGGGAGAACTGCGGCCCGGGGCGACGTTTCGCTACCACGTCCAGCCATTCCACGGTTCGCGCATGGACCCGGCCTCCCTCGCGGTGAACGGCATCGATCCGCATCACCCGCTGCGTCCCGCGATGCCCGAAAAAGAGGCACTGACGCAACTCTTCCGCGAAGTGCGCCGCGCGGTGCGCGATGCGGGTTGCACGCGCGCCGTGCTGGTCGGCCACAACGCGTCCTTCGACCTGGGATTCCTGAATGCGGCCGTCGCGCGGACCGACATCAAGCGCAATCCGTTCCACCCGTTTTCGAGCTTCGACACGGCGACGCTCGGCGGCGTCGCGCTCGGGCAGACGGTGCTTGCGCGCGCGGTGACCGCGGCCGGCCTCGCCTGGAATCCGGACGAGGCGCACTCGGCGATCTACGACGCGGAGCGCACGGCGGCGCTGTTCTGCAGGATCTGCAACCGGTTCCGCGACATGTACGAGGAAGCCCTCGAACGGGTGCCCGAACTCGCCGCGGACGAGCCCGGCCCCGCAGGACCGGACCTGGACGAATAGCCGTCAGGCGGTCGAGACAGCCCCGGCCTCCTGCAGCAGTTGCTGCAGCTCGCCCTTCTGGTACATCTCGGTGAGGATGTCCGAACCGCCCACCAGCTCACCACGAACGTAGAGCTGCGGGTAGGTGGGCCAGTTGGAAAAGCGCTTCAGGGCGTCGCGCAATTCCGGGTCCTCGAAAATGTTCACGTACGCGAAACTCGCGCCGCAGGCCTCGAGCGTCCGCACGGCCGAGGCCGAGAAGCCGCACTGCGGGAAATCCGGCGTGCCCTTCATGTAGAGCACCACCGGATTCGACTTGAGTTGTTCCTGGATCTTCTGGTTGACGTCCACGATGGTCACCTCGTCAGCACGACACCCGGGCGCCCGCCTCGCCGGCGCGCACCCGCTCCAGCCGTGCCATCACGGCCCATTGCTCCGCGGCGCTCATGCGGCTCCAGCGCGCAATCTCGTCCAGGGTCCTGCGGCATCCCATGCAGCGGCTCTGCGCGTCGAGCGTGCAGACGTTGATGCAAGGGGACGAGGGACCGGACTGGACCATTTGCTGCAGCCGCTTCACCACACGGGGCGTTGAATTATGGGGATGCGTCGCCTATTCTTCAAACACTTACAAGCGGCCCGGCCCCCGTTCAATTCCGGCCGGAGCCGCCGAAATTCACGCCTGGAGGAGCATCCACGATGAACCCATTGAACTCGGTTCGCGGCTCGATCACGACTGGATTCGTCGTGGCGATCGCGCTCACCCTGCTGATCGCCCCGACGGGTTTCCTCGAACTCGGGCTGGCCCGCTGGTTCCACATACTGTCGGGCGTGATGTGGATCGGCCTGCTCTGGTACTTCAACGTCGTGCAGATCCCGGCGCTTGCAGCGGCGGCGGCCGACAAGGGCGGCCCCGGCGGCGCGGGCATCGGCAAGTACGTCGCGCCGCGTGCGCTGCTGTGGTTCCGCTGGGCCGCACTGGCAACCTGGCTCACCGGCGCCTGGTACCTCGCCCGCTCCCACAATTTCGGCGGCGCCTTCATGCTTGGACTCGGCAGCGATCCGGTCAATGCCTACCAGCTCGTCATCGGCATCGGCGCCTGGCTCGGCACGATCATGCTGTTCAACGTCTGGGTGCTCATCTGGCCGAACCAGAAGAAGGTGCTCGGCATCGTCGCCGCGACGGACGACGAGAAAGCGAAGGCGCGCAAGGTCGCCATGCTGGCGTCCCGGACGAACTTCGTGCTGTCCATCCCGATGCTGCTGTGCATGGGATCGGCCACGCACGGCCTGCCGTTCTGATGGCGTGATGCTGCAGACGCCGGCGGACCTCGTCGAGCAGGTCGGTCGTGCCCTCGCGGAAGACGTCGGCCGCGGCGACCTGACCGCGGCGCTCGTGCCCGAGGGCCGGTCCGGACAGGCGCGGGTGATTACCCGGGAGGCCGCGGTGCTGTGCGGCCGTCCGTGGTTCGACGAGGTGTTCCGTCAGCTCGATCCGTCGGTCAGGGTCGAGTGGGAGGCTGCCGAAGGCGCGGCCGTCGAACCCGGGCAGCTGCTGTGCCGCCTCTTCGGCCCCGCCCGGTCCCTGCTCACGGGCGAGCGCACGGCGCTCAATTTCCTGCAGACGCTGTCCGGCACGGCCACCACCACGCGACGCCACGTTGAGCTCGTGGAGGGCCTCCCCTGCCGCATCCTCGACACCCGCAAGACGATCCCGGGCCTGCGCCGGGCGCAGAAGTACGCCGTGCGCTGCGCGGGTGGCAGCAATCACCGCATGGGGCTCTTCGACGGGATCCTCGTCAAGGAGAATCACATCGTGGCCGCTGGCTCGATCGCTGCCGCGGTCGCCGCGGCCCGGGTCGCGGATGCCGGCGTGCCCATCGAGGTCGAGGTCGAGACACTCGACGAACTGCGCCAGGCGCTCGACGCGGGCGCCGACATGGCGCTGCTCGACGAGTTCAGCCTCGACGAACTGCGCGCGGCCGTTGCGTTGAACCGCGGTCACGCCAACGGGCCGATGAAGCTCGAGGCGTCGGGCAACGTCACCTTCGAGACGCTGCGGCCGATTGCCGAGACGGGCGTCGATTTCATCTCCATCGGGTCGCTGACGAAGCATCTTCGGGCGGTGGATCTCTCGATGCGGTTCGAGTTCGACGCGCTGGCGTAACCCGTTCATTTCGCCGTGCGTGTGGCAGGCGCCTGAGCGAGTTCTCGCCAGGGCGCGAGAACTCGCACGGCGCATGAAGCGACCACCGCCGCAAAGATGTGCCGTCCTGAGACGTTGGGGGTGACTTGGAGGCAACCGAAGTGGCGCGGCGGTTGATGCTGCATCCCGTACGGCGTATTGCGCCGTGCGAAGTCTCCGGAACGGGGACGCAGCTCAGGCTCGTGCACCGGCGCATGAACGCGTCTTGATTCCGGAGAACCGCGCGAACGCTACGCGTTCGCGGCGATCTTCATGATCCGCTGCGGCGACCCGATCCCGTAGCCCTGCGCGTAATCCACGCCCAGGTTCCGCAGCATGTTGATGATCTCGGCGTTCTCCGCGAACTCCGCGATGGTCAGCTTGCCCGTCAGGTGGCCGATCTCGTTGATCGAGCGGACCATCTCGCGGTCGATGGGGTCGTGCAGGATTTCCTTGACGAAGCTGCCGTCGATCTTGAGGAAATCCACGGGGAAGTGCTTCAGGTAGCCGAACGACGACAGTCCCGTGCCGAAGTCGTCGAGTGCGAACTTGCAGCCGAGATCCTTCAGCGCCTGGATGAAGCGGTTCGCCTGCGAAAAGCTCGCGATGGCGGCCGTTTCCGTGATCTCGAAGCAGATCTTGCTGGCGTCGATGCCGCTGCGGTGGAACTGATCGATGACGAACGGCAGGAACTTGTCGTCGCCGAGGCTCTGGCCCGAGAGGTTGATCGAGCACAGCGCGAGGCGCTCCCGCTCGTCGGCTTCGGAGACGAGCCAGCGCAGCGCGTTCTCGATCACCCACCGGTCGATCGCCGGGGTGAGGCCGTAACGCTCCGCCGCGTTGATGAAGTTGTCCGGCGAGACGATCTTGCCGGCCTCGTCCTTCATCCGCAGCAGCAGTTCGTAGTGCGCACCGGTGTCCGCCTTCTGCAGCGGCTGAATGGTCATTCGGTACAACTCGAACCGCGACTCCTCGAGCGCGTTGTTGATGCGGGCCGCCCACTGCATCTCGCGACGGCGGCGCATCAGGTCGATGTCGTTTTCCTGGAAGCTGTAGACGCGGTTGCGGCCCGCTTCCTTCGCGGCGGCGCAGGCGCTGTCCGCGGCCGACAGCAGCGCGGCGACGTCCTCGCTGTCGCCCGTGATCGGCACGACGCCCAGGCTGCATCCGAGGCGGAACGTGCGCTCCTCCCAGACGAACTTGTAGTTGCGGATCGTCTCGCGCAACAGGTCGGCCATGCGCAGCGCCTCGTCGAGCGAGCAGCTCTCGAGCAGCACGCCGAATTCGTCACCGCCGAGCCGGGCGAGCGTGTCGCGCCAGCGGATCTTGGTCTTGAGCAGCGCGCCCACCTGTCCCAGGAGCGCGTCTCCGGCGCTGTGCCCGCACGTGTCGTTGATGATCTTGAACTGGTCCACGTCGAGGTGGCACAGGGCGTACGACGTCTCGCGCGCCCGCGCGCTGCGCAACGCGCGCTCGAGTCGGGCTTCGAACTCCCGGCGGTTCACCAGGCCCGTCAGTATGTCGTGGCTCGCGTGATACGAGAGCTTGCGGTTCAGCTCGCGGCTCTCGCTCACGTCGTGGAACACCAGCACGCCGCCGGAGACCGCGCCCGACCCGTCGCGGATCGGCGACGCCGTGCTCTCGATGTACATTTCGTTGCCGTCGCGCTTGATGAGCAGCGTCGGCCGCACGGACTTGATGGCCCGGCTGCGGCGGATCGCCACCGACAGCGGATTCTCGAGCGGCTCGCAGGTTTCCTCGTGGAAACCGCGGAAGATGTCGTCGATGTGCTTGCCCTGCGCTTCCTCGAACCGCCAGCCGGTCAGGTCCTCGGCGACCGGGTTCAGGTACTCGATGACCAGATGCGCATCCGTGGTGATGACGCCGTCGCCGATCGACTGCAGCGTGATCTGGGCGCTCTCCTTTTCCTTGAACAGTGCGTCCTCGTAGAGCTTGCGCTCCGTGATGTCGAGTTCGACGCCCACCAGGCGTCGCAGCCGCCCGGTCGGATCGACGCGCGCCTTGGCGCGGCTCACGACCCAGCGCCACTCGCCGTTGCAGTGGCGCATGCGGTGCACGCTTTCGAACAGCGGGATCTTGCCCGCGATGTGGTCGCGCATCATCGCCTGTACGCGCGCCATGTCGTCCGGGTGCACCAGGCGCCGCCAGTCGGGCGACACGTCTGCATCGTGCTCGTCGTAGCCGAGCATCTTCTTCCAGCGCGGCGAGAAATACTCGGAGTTGTTCTCGACGTCGAAGTCCCACAGGCCGTCGTTTGCCGACGGCAGGGAGAGCGCATTGCGTTCCTCGAGCTTGCCGAGGTAACGCTGCACGCGCAGGCGCTCGAGGCCGGTGGCGAAACTCGCGCCCACGAGTTTCAGCAGCAGGTGCAGGTTCGCATCCCAGCCGTCGCGTGGTTGCGAGGAGCAGAGGGCCATGAAGCCGCAGACGCGGCCATTCAGCGAGAACCCGCAAATCAGCATCGACCGGATGCCCAACCCGGCGAAGCGCTCCATGTCGACCGCGAGGTCGCGTCTCGGGGACAGGGTGTCGCGAACCTCGAGGATGCGCAGGTGATCGAGGTCGCTCGCCAGGAACGGGAAACGGTCGAGCGAGTCGCCCTTCAGGACCTGCGGGTCGAACGGGGTGAACAGGCCGGTCGCGCTCGCAACGCGCTCCACCACTTTCTTCTCGGGGTCGAACAGCGCGATGCAGATGGCGTCGACGCCCGTGGCTTCCCGAAGCGCGTCGAGGTTGCGCTTGACGCAGTTGTCGCCCGCTTCGCTGGTGAGTGCCTGGAAATCCAGTGCCACCTTGGTGGCGAGGACATCGATTCCCACGGCGGGTCGGTTGCCATTCCCGAAGACGGTCTGGGTGGCGAGGAAGTCAGTGCCATCCTGCTCGTCGCTGCCCGCGGGTGGGGAGATGGTCATCGAGTAACTTCGGACCCCCTGTCGACTTCGCTCAGTGTGTCAGCCCGGCGCGCCTTGCAACGGAACTGCTCCACACTTCAGTTTGTTTATTGCGCAGTCATTTGCAGCACATTCTGACATACACGATTAGGAATGCAAGCTAACCTCCTGTATTTAAAGACGCATTTGCTGGCACGTAGAGGCGCGCACGGGACCGGTCTCCGCTCGCGACACAGGCCGTGTCCGGCTGCCCGGAGACCAGGAACCATTGCTGCCGGTTCGCCCGCCCCAGCTCCACGGTCACCGCCGCACCGAAGCATGCCTCGCGCGCCACGTTGTCCACAAGCAGCGCGCGCTCCGGACTCTCTGCGAGCCACGCCGCAGCGTCGGCGGCCTCGCGTTCCCTCTCGCGCCAGCGTGCATGGCCGAAGTTCACCGACGGACGTCGCAGCTCGAGCAGGTACTGCTCCTTCGCGCCCACGAGGCCCAGTTCGGGGACCCCCGTGCTGGCCCGCTCGACACGCTCCATGAACGCTCGCGCGGAGCGCACCGCGTCGATCCGCGGGTACACGACGAGCCCGACCGTCACCAGCAGTGACGCGAGCACCGCTGCATACGAGAGCCACCCGTCGCGCACGCGAAAGGCGACGAGGGCGACCGCCGCGCCCACGGCACCGCAGGCGAGCGGCAGGACGGGATGGATGCCGTAGTCGCCGGCGATCCGCGTGGCCGCGTGAGCGTCGATGACGAAATACACCGTCGCGGCGGCCACAAGCGATGCGAGCACGCAAGCAAGCACGAAAGCCAGGCGGCGCGTTGCGGCTGCGCGCAGCAGCCCGGGCAACCAGGGGCCCGCCGCCATCGCGAGCGCCGGCACCGCCGGGAGGACATACACGCCCCGCTTGCCTGAACTCGCGCTGAAGAACAGCAGCACGATCACGACCCACGCGAGCAGGACGGCCAGCAACGTGTCGCGGTTGCGCAGCGCCTCGCGCCAGCGCGGCCAGAGCCACGGCACGAGAGCGATCAATGGCAGCCAGAGAAATGGCACGACCTTGACAGCGTAAAACCAGACCGGCTCGTGGTGGTGCCAGGCGTCGGCGTAACGCGTCATCGTCTGATGGAACAGGATCTCGTTTCGATAAGCCAGCAATTCGCCGCCGGCCGAGGTCGCGACCACCATCGGTACGAACCAGAGACCGATCGTGACCAGCATCGCGCCCAGGCCCGCAATCCCGAGCATGCCGATTCGAGGCGCGCTCGACCGCCAGCCGCGCCGCACCAGCACGGCGAATGGCACCAGCACGAGCAGAGGCAGGAATCCGACGCCCTTGGTGATGATGCCGAGTCCCGCCGCGGCCCACCCGAGCAGGAACCAGCCCCGCGCCGGCCCCAGCAGCAGGTGCCGCAGCAACGCGTAGAGGCTGAGCGTCGTGAGGAAACACAGCGTGGCGTCGATTTGCGCCTGCCGTGCCTGCCACACGAACTGGAACGTGATGAGCAGCAGGAACGCACCGGCGAACGCAGCCTCGCGCCCGCGCGCACGGCGAAGCAGGTCGTAGACGAGCGCGGTCGTGCCTAGCCCGGCGAGCAGCGACGGCAGCAGGAATCCGATGCGCAGCGAACCCGTCACCGCCATCGAGGCGGCCATCAGCCAGAAGAACAGCGGCGGCTTGTCTGCGTACAGATCGCCGCCGACACGTGGAAAGAGCCAGTCGCCCGAGCGCAGCATGTCCTGCGCCACGAGCGCGAAGCGCGGCTCGTCAGCGGGCCAGGGGTCGCGCAGCCCGAGACCCGTGCCCATGAGGACCAGGCCGAGCCCGGCGAGCCAGAGCAAGTCGATGACGACGTCCCGGTGGGATGCGCGGCCCGGACGCAGCAGGCGATCGAGGAGAGCCGGCGCGGGGGCGCCCGCGGCAGGCACTCAGGCGTCCTCTTCAATCCGGATACGGGGCGACGCGCGACTGATGAGCCACATGACGCCGAACAGGTCGACGATGCCGACCCACAGCCGGTCGTGCAGGCCGTACTTCGACGTGCCCCGCGTGCGCTCGCGGTGATTCACCGGCACCGACACGACCTCGTACCCTTCGCGCTGGAACAGCGCGGGCATGAAGCGATGCATGTGGTTGAAGCGCGGCATGTCCATGAACACGGCGCGGTCGAAGACCTTGATGCCGCAGCCCGTGTCCGGCGTGCCGTCCTTCAGCAGGCCGCCGCGCACGCCGTTCGCCACGCGGGACGACAGGCGCCGCAACCAGGTGTCCCGACGCGTCGTGCGGTTGCCCATGACCAGGCGCAGTCGCGGCGAACTCGACTTGAGCGCGGTGTCGAGCAGCCTGGGGATGTCCCCCGGATCATTCTGCCCGTCGCCGTCGAGCGTGGCGATCCAGGCCGCACGAGCCTCACGCACGCCGGTGGCCACGGCCGCGCTCTGGCCGGAGCGCACCGCATGGCGGATCAGGCGGATCTCCGGCAGGCCGGCGGAACGCGCGTCAAGCACGGCCCTGGCCGTTCCGTCCGTGCTGCCGTCGTCCACGAAAATGGTCTCGAAGGAGTACCGGCCAGCGAGGGCCGCAGCAATCTCCCTTGCGAGGGGCAGCACGTTGTCCTGCTCATTGCAGACCGGGATCACGACGGATACGACCGGTCGGGATACCGGGCTCGTAGCTTGCTGGGCTGTCAAGGTGGGGACTCTGGTGCCGGGGACGGTAGTATAGACGGTGGCCCACCGCGCGCCGAACTCCGGGCCCACGGTACCCATGGCCCCAATGAGCGACGACAAGCCTGAGCCCGAGCGCGAGGAACTGCGCAATACGCTTTACCGGCAGGTGACCAAATCGAGGCGCCGGCTCACGAGTGGACGGATGCTGCTCTATCGGGTCGGGGTCGTCGTGGGATGGGGACTGGTCCGCTTCTTCTGGAGCACCTGCCGCGTGCGTCGGGTCATCGGCCTCGAGGCGGCGAAAGAAGCAGTACGCAACTCGCGCTCCGTGATCCCGGTGTACTGGCACCAGCACATCCTCTTCGGCGTCCGGGCCCTGCTCGAACTGCAGTCGGAGGGCCTCAAGGCCGGGTTCCTGGTCAGCCCGTCCGTGGATGGCACGGCGCCGTCGATGCTGGTGAAGAAGATCGGCGGCCACGTGGTCCGGGGCTCTTCGAGCCACACCGGCGCACGGGCATTGCGCGATTTCTACGAGACGATCGTCAAGCAGGAGATCTCGCCGGCGATCACGCCGGACGGTCCGCGTGGCCCGGTGCACGAATTCAAGCCCGGCGCGATCATGTTGTCCCAGCTGACCGGCAAGCCGATCCTGCCGGTCAGCGTGGCTGCTTCGCGCACCTGGACCTTCCGCACCTGGGACCGCTTCGAACTGCCGCTGCCTTTCAGCCGAATTGCCATCGCCTATGGGGAACCGGTGCGCGTGCCGCGCGTCCTCGATGCGGACGCGCTGAGCCGCCTGCAGGTCGAGATGGCGGGCAAGCTCCAGGCGCTGAAGGCCGAGGCCCAGGCTGCGCTCCGAACACACTGACCCTTCAGTAGACGACGACGGACTCCGGCGGGGCCGCCGTCGCGAGCGAAGCAACGACGTCCGGCCCGAGGCGCAGCGGCCGCAGGAAATACGTCGCACCCTGACAGGTTGCGGTTGCGCAGCCCGCGTCGAGTTCGACGCGCTGTACATCGCGCAAACCGAGCCCGGCCGCTTTTAGCGCCGCTTCAGTCGCCGTCCATCGTTCGAGCCTCGCGAGCGCGTCACCGCCCGGCCCGGCGCCGGACGGAACATCCTCGAGATCGATGCCCAGTTCGCAATCCACGCTCAGGGCCACGGCGACGCGACGTGCCGTGTGCGACACACTGAAGAACGGACCGTCGCAGCACCAGGGCTTGCCGCCTTGCGGGAAGCGCAGCTCTCCGACACTGACCTCGCGACCGAGCAACCCGGACGCACCACGCAGCACGAGATCGATGGCAAGCAGGCTCGCACGACGCGATTGCGCATCGCGACGATCGAGTTCGAGGCGCCGGGCGTATGGCAGGCGCTCGAGCAACGCCTGTGCCGCGCGCGGATCCGAATCCTCGTCGGCCCCGGCCTGTAGTACGATCACGCGCCGCATGCGCCGTGATTTTGTGCCGCTACGCCGCCGCCCGCCAGCAGAACCGCCCGGGCCGCCGGAACCCCACGACCTGGGCACGACCGACCAGTGCATCGAACTGATGACGCGCTGGTCCCGCGAATACGGCGACACGTATCGCGTATTTGCGCCTGACCGCGGGTCGTGGACGTGGGTGATCCAGCACCCCGACGACGTGAAACGCGTACTGGTCACGAACCACCGCAATTACACCAAAGGCGTCGGCATCGACCGCGTCCGCCTGCTGCTCGGCAACGGCATCATGACCAGCGAGGGCGGGACCTGGCGCCGACAGCGCCGCATGATGCAGCCGGCCTTTCACCGCCGGATCATCGAACAGTTCGCCGGCGTGGTGCAAACGCTCAGCAATGCGACCGTTGACGGCTGGCTCGCCGCGGCCGGCCGTGGCGAGACCGTCAACCTCACCGAGTCCATGAGCGAGCTGGCGCTCGACGTCGTGCTGCACGCGATCTTCAGCCACGACCTCGGACGACTGGTGAGTGACCTGACGGACAACCCTTTCATGATGGTAACCAAGGAGTCGCGCCGCGATCCGCGGTTCGCCTACGAGTTCCGCCAGCTCGGCAAGCACGTGCTCAAGCTCGTGCGGCAGCGCCGTTCGCGTGGCACGCGCCACTTCGATTTCACGCAGATGCTGATGGAGGCGGTCGACCCGGACACCGGCCAGGGCATGACCGAGCGCGAGATCACCGACGAGATCCTGACGCTGGTGGTTGCAGGCCACGAGACGACCGCCAGCGCACTCAACTGGACTTGGTGGCTGCTGTCGCAACACCCGGACAACGAACGGCGTCTGCACGAGGAGCAGGACATGGCCGGGGACCTCGGCCTGGCGCGTTATGCGGACCTGGACAGGCTGCCGTTCACGCGGCAGGTCCTCCACGAGTCGCTGCGGCTGTACCCGCCAGGCTGGTTGCTGACACGGCGCACCATCGGCCCCGACCGGCTGGGCGGCCACGCGGTTCCGCCGGGCACCGACGTCTTCCTGAGCCCCTACTTCGTGCACCGGCACCCCCAATTCTGGGACAATCCGCAGGGCTTCGACCCGGATCGCTTCAACCCCGGGCAAGCGGAGGGACGGCACAAGTTCGCGTACATCCCGTTCGCGGCCGGGCCTCGCCACTGCATCGGCGAGAATTTCTCACTCTACGAGATGATGATGCACCTGAACGGCGCCACGCGGCGCGTTCGCCTGAGGCCGGCGGACACGGGGGTCGCACCCGTGGAAGCGCGCATCAATCTGCGCTCCGCCCGGGACTTTCACATGCGAGTCGAAAAACGATGATCCTGTACCAGACACTCACGGAAATGCTCGACGAGCGCAGCCGCGGCCCGGGTACGATCGGCTACCTCGAGGGCGAGGGCGTCGAGAAGACGCTCAGGCTGGCCGACCTGCGCCGTCGCGCGCTCGGCATCCTCCACCACCTGCAGCGGATCGGCGCGAGGCCCGGCGACAAGCTCATCCTGCACGTGGCCAGCAACGAGCAGTTCATCGACGCCTACTGGGCCTGCATCTATGGCGGCATCGTGCCGGTGCCGGTCGCGGTCGGCATCAGCGACGAGCACAAGCAGAAATTGCTGCGCATCGCGCGGCAACTCGGCTCGCCGTTCCTCTACACCGACAAGAAGCTGCGCGAGCGTCTCGCGACCTTCGCGGCAACGCAGGGCGAGCCCGAAGCGTGGACGGCACTCAAGCCACGGACGTTCCTGGTGGATCAGCTCGACGACATCTCGCGCGAAGGGACTCCGGCCCGCGTGACGCCCGACAATGTCGCATTCATCCAGTTTTCATCCGGTTCGACCAGCGAGCCGAAGGGCGTGGTACTCACGCACGGCAACCTGATCGCGAACCTGGAGGGCGCGCGCCAGGCCGCGGGGTTCAACGAGCAGGATACCTCGCTCAGCTGGATGCCCCTGACGCACGACATGGGGCTCATCGGCTTCCACCTGATGATGATGTACGCGGGCGTGCGTCAGTACCTGATGCCCACGGACCTTTTCGTGCGTCGTGCCCTGCTCTGGATGCAGTTTGCGTCCGACAAGCGCGTCACCGTCACCTGCTCGCCCAACTTCGGCTACCGGCATTTCCTGCGGGCGCTCGAGGGCAAGACGCTCGAGGGCGTGGACCTGGCGACGATCCGCATCATCTTCAACGGCGCGGAACCGATCTCGGTGGACCTCGCCGAGGAATTCCTGGACCGCATGGCGACCCATGGATTGCGCCGCACCGCGATGTTCCCGGTCTACGGGCTGGCCGAGGCGTCGCTCGCGGCGATCTTTCCCGAGGTGGGCTCGACGTACCGTTACATCACCGTGGACCGGCGCTCGCTCGGCATCGGCTCGACCGCCCGATTCGTCGAGCCCGGGGACCCGTCCGGGATCAAGCTCATGTGCGAGGGCCGCACGATTCCCTACACCAGCGTGAAGCTGGTGGACGACGCAGGCGCCGAGGTTGGGCCCGACCGCGTCGGGCACTTGCTCATTCGCGGCGACAACGTGACCCGCGGCTACTTCCAGAATCCCGAAGCCAACGCGGCTGCGTTCGACGCCGAGGGCTGGCTGCGCACCGGCGACCTCGCGCTCGTCCACGATGGCCAGTACTACATCACCGGCCGCTCGAAGGAGATCATCTTCGTCAACGGGCAGAACTACTATCCGTACGACATCGAGTCCGTGATCCAGCACGAGCCCGGCCTCGGACACGGGAAGGTGGTTGCCGCCGGTGTCCAGAGCGCGGACTCGCCGACGGATGACCTGGTGCTGTTCGTCCTGCACCGCGGCTCGATGGAGGACTTCGTGCCGATCGCGACTCGTGCCATCCACCTCGTGAACGAGCACGCGGGCGTCGAGGTCGCGCGGGTCCTTCCGGTAAGACGCATCCCGAAGACGACCAGCGGCAAGCTGCAGCGCAGCGCGCTCGCCGCGGCCTACGCGAATGGCGAATTCGCGGCCGAGGTGGCCGAGTTTGACCTGGCGTGGGCCGAGGCGCACAGCCACGGACGCGCGGCGGCCGGACGCATCGAGCAGCAGCTGAAGGCGATCGTGGACGACACGCTGTCCGGCAAGCAGGTCGACGTGGACGACAATCTCTTCGACATCGGCGCGAGTTCGCTGTCGCTGATCCAGATCCACGAGAAGATCGACGAACTCTATCCGGGACTGGTGGACCTGACGGAACTGTTCGATTTCCCGACGGTGGCGCAGCTGGCGAAGCACCTGGAGAAGAAGCTCGCGAGTGCGAGCTGAAGAAAGGGGGTGGTGATTAGTGACTAGGGGGTAGTGAAGAGGCGGACCTCGAGCGCCGGTGCCGACCCACCGACGCGTGAAGATCGCTTCTCCGCTACCCCCTAGTCACTGATCACTACCCCCTTTTTTTCGCCGTTCCGGCGCAGCTTCCACCTCCGGTGCGACCACCACCACCCGGCGGGGTCGTCGCGGATCCAGCGCTCCAGGGCGCGCGCGTAGCGTCCGGTAATCTCGCCGTGCGCAGTCTTCTCGCCCGCTTCATTCAGCGGCTCGAGTTCGATGGCGTAGTGCCCGCGCGCGACTCGCGTCACGCGCATCAGCACGACACGGGACCGGAGTGCGCGGCCGAGCAGTTCCGGGCCCATGTAGAACGCCGTGTCCTGCCCCAGGAAGGACACCCAGTGCTTTTCCGGGCTCGTCCTCGGCACCTGGTCCGCCAGCAGCCCTATCGCGGTCGCGTCCCGGGACCGTGCCAGTTCCTGCAGCACCGACTTGGCCGGGACCAGGCGCGCGCCGAACCGCGTGCGCAGCCGCCGCATCCAGCCGTCGATCCTGCGATTCCGGAGTGGCTTGTAGAGGCACACGAGCCCGCTGCCAAGTTCGAGGGAGACGCGCTGCACCGCCCACTCGAAGTTCCCGTGGTGCGCTCCCACTATGATCAGCGGCCGCGACGGCACAGCCTCGGCGAACAACTGCGGATTCACGAGCGTGACACGCTCGCGCAATTCGGGCTCGCCGATGCGCGACGCGTACAGCACTTCCGCAGCCAATTCGCCCTGCCGGACGGCGAACTCGCGTTCCGTCGCCCGCAGTTCACGCCGGGTCATCCCCGGGAACGAGCGCTCGAGGTTCCCGCGTATGACGGCGCGACGCAGTCCGAAAACGCGATAAGCAAGCCACGTGGCGACGCGCATCGCGCGGTACAGGACCCGCAGGCGCAGGCGGTCAGTCATACAGGCGCCGCGGGCGCTTCCACCGGTTGTAGGCCCAGAAATACTGCGCAGGATGGGCGCGCACCTGCGCCTCGAGGGCCCTCACGTAGGCGCGCAGGATCTGGTCTGGATCCACGCGCTCGCCGGGTGCCAGGAGCGGCACGAAACGCGCGGCATAGCGCCCCCGGCCCTCGCGGCGCACCGCGATGAAGAATGCCTGGTACCCCAGCTTCGCGCCGATCCAGCCCGGGCCCCGGAAGAACGCGGTGTCCTGGCCGAAGAATGGCAGCCAGCTCTGCTGGTCGCTCGTCGCGGCCGGCGACTGGTCGGCCAGGAGCGCCAGCAGCTTCGCGTGACCACGCTGCTTGATCAGGTACTGCACGAAATCATCGGCCGGGATCATCGTGGCCCCAAACCGGGTGCGCATGGACTTGAGCGATTCGTCCGCGTGCGCCCAGCTCGCCGGCTTGTACGGCGCCGACAGGGGCTCGTCGAATGCAGTCGAGCACCGCAGCAGCAGCCACTCCCAGTTGCAGTGGTGCGCGGCCACCAGCATCACCCTGCGACCGTCCTGCAGCGCCTGCCGTATGACCTCCGGGTTCTCGAATTTCATTCGGGCGGCCAGGGCGTCGCGACCGATTCGCCCGCCGTGGATCACCTCGGCTGCCAGTTCGCCCAGCCAGCCGTAGAAATCACGGGCGATGGCGTCGCGGTCGGAAGGCGAGAGGTCGGGAAGGCAGCGGGCGAGCTTGTCGACGAGCGTGTCGCGCCGCCAGCCCAGTACCCGGATCAGGAACGCCACGACGGCGAATCCCGCGTACAGGACTGGCAATGGCAAGAGCGAAAGCGCGCGGAACACGGATCAGGTCATGGTGCCGGAGGAGGGACTCGAACCCCCGACCCATCGCTTACGAAGCGATTGCTCTACCAACTGAGCTACTCCGGCGGGGAGCCGCGAAGTATACGGTTTCGGCCGC
>Ga0079037_100000321_pt1 | contig 20619 bp, 11 predicted proteins | sample Mud3Dept4metaG_FD_71479 | JGI IMG/M metagenome (GOLD analysis project Ga0079037, IMG submission 71479) | Freshwater wetland microbial communities from Ohio, USA, analyzing the effect of biotic and abiotic controls - Mud 3 Core 4 Depth 4 metaG | ecosystem: Environmental > Aquatic > Freshwater >... | reverse complement strand
TAACTTTGCAGAAATTCTAATACTAAAAGCGATGGGAAAGATAGGTTTAACAGAGATTATTTTGATTTTGCTGGTAGTTGTCCTCCTTTTCGGAGGGCGCAAGATACCTGAATTGATGAAAGGTATAGGACAGGGCATGAAGGAATTCAAGAAAGCTTCTAAGTTCGATCCAACGAAAGAAGAGCAGCAATAAGAGGGTTATAATAAGGAGTTTTTATAATTTCAGATAATTAAAGGGCTGGATGAAGCCCTTTTTTTATGCAGTTTAATAGCCCCCCTTTAGGGGGATTGGGGGGTTAAACAGTTAAGGCAGGGGGACCGGGGGATCACATGGTTCGTATTTCTGATTTCTTCTTACAGGAATAAATCCGGCTTCCTTTATGATGGCTTGCAGTTCATCTGCACTGAAGCGGGAACCGGCACCGGCAGCGCTTACAACATTCTCTTCTATCATAATCGAACCAAGATCATTGGCTCCGGAATGAAGCGACAGCATTCCTACCACCTTGCCGACGGTAAGTACCGATGCCTGGATGTTCCGGATGTTGGTAAGCATTATCCTGCTTAATGAAATTAATCTTAAATAATCAGGTCCGTTGTAACTGCTTCTGATCCCGTATTTTGCCTTAAGCACTGTACCTTCGTCCTGGAATGCCCAGGGAATGAACGTAATAAAACCATAATGATTCCCGGGTTTTTCTTCCTGGAGCTCCCTAAGCCTGACAAGATGCTCCATCCTTTCCCTGATCGTTTCTATATGGCCGTACATCATTGTGGCAGATGTCGGAAGATTGAGGCTGTGTGCGGCTCTCATCACCTCAAGCCATTCTTCGGTTGATGCTTTTGCAGGAGATACGATCTTTCTTACCCGGTCAGAAAGGATCTCGGCACCTGCACCGGGCAGCGAGTCAAGCCCGGCAGCTGTAAGCCGGGTAAGAATATCATGAAATGTTGTTTTTTCTTTTTTTGCGAGAAATACAATTTCAGGAGGACCAAGGGCATGCAGCTTCAGTGTCGGGTATAATTCCTTTAGCTTCATGAAAAGGCCGGTATAATAATCAAGCCCCAGTTCAGGATTCATTCCGCCCTGAAGGAGAAGCTGATCTCCTCCAAGACTGTAGAGTTCGTCGATTTTCTTTATATATTCACCGATTGTCGTGATATATGCGTCCGGAGAGCCTTTCTTTCTGCAAAAGTTGCAAAATGTGCACTGCGAAAAGCAGATATTTGTAATGTTGACATTCCTGTCTATCATCCAGCCGGCAGCTTTTCCCGGATTATGCAGCTGCCTGAGTTCGTCAGCTACGAACATAAGCTCTTCAGAGGGTGCCTTCGTATAAAGAAACTCTCCCTCTTCCACACTAAGAGGGACCAGATTGAGAGCTTTTTCGTACAGAGTTTCCAGTATCATCTTAAGTAAATTTGCCCCCTTCCTGAGGTGTTGTCGAAAAATAGGGGGGGTCCTTTGCCATTGCAAAGGTAATGTTTTGAAAACGAACCAATCAATTATTTGATTAACTTAGCTTCCTTAATTAATTCCGGATCACGATATGAAACCTGAAATAATCAAGGTATCCCAAATATCTCCTGATCAGTCAGTTATATGTATCCTTGGTAAAAATGAAATCCCTGAAAATATCAGGTTGAGCAAGACAGAAAAAGAGTATGCCCTGAAGCAGCTGCGTGACGGGGAAGAGTCGGTTTTTATAAATTCATATTACAAATGCACCTATCTGGTAAAAGTGAAAGAGAAGGTAAGCATTTACAAAGCTAAAGAGGAACTCCGAAAGACAGCTTCCGGCATCAAAAAACTCATCAGGGGAAACAATCATGAGGAGCTTGTAATTACTTCAGGCCAGGCATATAAAGAAGCAGTTGAAGATTTCACGGAGGGACTACTGCTTAGCATTTATTCATTTGATAAATACAAGACGAAAGCTGATGAGGATAGTAAAAATAGCTTTCCTGAAAGGCTTCTCTTGCATGGCGACCTCGGGAAAGCAGAACTGAAATGGCTGACTGATCTGACAGATGCGGTGTATCTTGCCCGCGATCTGATAAATGAACCTGTCAATCATCTTAATACTGCAGCATTAGCTTCGGAGATCCGGAAGACAGGCAAAAATGCCGGTTTCAGGGTTGAAGTTCTGAACAAGGGGAAAATAGAGGCTCTGAAAATGGGCGGACTCCTGGCCGTTAATAAAGGGAGTGTCGATCCGCCGGCATTCTGTATTCTCGAATGGCGTCCGGCAAAGCCGGTGAACCGGAAGCCCATAATACTTATTGGCAAGGGAATAGTGTATGATACAGGCGGCCTGAATATCAAACCTGATAATTATATGGCCTTGATGAAAGGTGATATGGCAGGTGCAGCAACTGTTAACAGTGTTTTTTATACTGTTGCGAAGAACAGGATCCCGGTTCATCTTGTGGGCCTGATACCCATAACCGATAACCGTCCTGGCGGAAATGCCTATGCACAGGGTGATATCATCACCATGTTCAACAAGATGACGGTTGAAGTGGGAAATACTGATGCCGAGGGAAGGATTATTCTTGCCGATGCAATAAGCTATGCCTCCAAATATAAACCTGAACTTATCATCGATATTGCAACTCTCACAGGTTCAGCTGCTGTCACATTCAGCAACCAGGCCATTGCAATGATGACCAATGCCGACCGGAAGTATATCTCTTTGCTTGAAGAGTGCGGTAACCTTGTTTACGAAAGGATCGCCGAATTACCCTTCTGGGAAGAGTATGGTGAAATGATAAAATCGACGGTGGCGGATATAAGGAATATTGGGGGAAGGGAAGCAGGAGCAATAACAGCCGGGAAGTTCCTTGAACGCTTTACGGAATTTCCTCTGATACATCTCGATATAGCAGGTACAGGAACTCTTAAGAAAGATGATCATTACAGGCTCAAGGATGGTCCCGGATCAGGTGTGAGGCTGCTGGCAACCTTCCTGAGGAAGCTGGCCGCAGGATACACAAAATTGAAATGACAACTATGGAAAAAAAGCCAGTATTAGCCGGAATATCACACGGAGATATCAATGGCATAGGCTATGAGGTTATTATTAAAACCCTCATGGACAATATGATGAATGATATATGCGTGCCGATAGTTTATGGTTCGCCAAAGGTCGCAGCTTATCATCGCAAGGCATTGAATATCACTAATTTCAGCTTTAACAATATCAGGTCTGCCGAGGAAGCGAATCCGAAAAAGGCAAACATGATCAACTGTCTTGACGACAATGTCAGAGTTGAGCTTGGTAAATCGACACCTCAGGGCGGCGAAGCAGCTCTTGTCTCACTCGAAAGAGCTATTGATGATCTGAAGAACGGCAAGATAAATGTGCTGATCACTGCCCCGATAGATAAAAAGAATATACAATCCGAGAAATTTAATTTCAGCGGTCATACGGAATACCTGAAATCAAAGACAGGTGCTGATGATGTCCTGATGTTCATGATAAGCGAGAACATGAGGATCGGTTTTGCGACCGGGCATGTCCCCCTTAAAATGGTATCCGGGTTACTGACAGTTGAATTGCTGACCCGCAAGATAAGGATGATGAATCAGTCATTGATCTTCGACTTCGGTATTCGCAAGCCAAGGATAGCGGTCCTTGGACTCAATCCTCATGCAGGTGATAATTCGCTTCTCGGGACGGAGGAAACAGATGTCATTATACCGGCAATCAGGCAGGCTGAGAAAGAAGGCATAATGTCATTCGGTCCTTTTCCGGCCGATGGATTTTTTGGTGCCGGATCCTTTACACAATTTGACGGGATAATTTCAATGTACCACGACCAGGGTCTCTCTCCTTTTAAAGCCTTGTCATTTGATTCCGGAGTAAATTACACTGCAGGCCTTCCGTTCGTGAGAACATCACCGGTGCATGGGACGGCATTTTCACTGGCAGGTAAAGGCGAAGCTTCTGAAAACTCATTCCGTCAGGCCGTTTACCTGGCATGCTCTGTGTTCAGGAACAGGCAAATGCATGCTGAAATTACAAAAAATCAGCTTAAACACCAGGATATTGAAATCCATGCTGACAGGGTCGATGAACTGCCTCCTGATATTTATAATGCTGAACAACCATTATGATCGACTATATTAAAGGTACCATTACCCAGGTGACACCCACATTCCTTACAATTGAGACCTGTGGTGTCGGATATTTTGTAAATATCTCCCTTAACACCTTTACCAGGCTTGATGGGAAAAATGAGTACAAGCTGCTTGTTCATGAGGTAATCAGGGAGGACAGCCATCAGCTGTTCGGATTCGCCGATAAGGAAGAACGCGACATATTCAGGCTGCTGATATCGGTTACGGGTGTCGGCGCTGCCACTGCAAGAATGATGCTTTCTTCCCTGAATCCCGCGGAGGTTGAAAAAGCCGTGATCGGATCGGATGTAAACACGCTTAAAAGCGTTAAAGGTATAGGATTAAAAACTGCTCAGAGGATTATTGTAGACCTGAAAGACAAAGTCGGCAAACAGGCCGGAACCGGTGAAATATTTGCGTTTACAGACAATACAAAGCGCGAAGAAGCGTTATCTGCTTTAGTTATGCTTGGGTTTGCCAGAAGCGCTGTCTTAAAAGCCCTTGATAAGATAGTGAGGGAAGAAAAAAACCTGACTGTCGAGGAAATGATCAAGAAAGCGCTGAAGAACTTGTAACGAAGAATATAAGCCGGATTGCGATCAGGGAAATCATATAGAAATCTTCTGGTATGTTTTTGCCTTTTACTGTTCACTGCCTCTTTCATTGATCCCGGGGAAGCAGCGGGCCAGAATCCTGTTCGATCCTCTGCGGCCCAGGACACAACTCCGCGGTCCATATTGAAATTGCAGGATGTCTCGGGCATCCCCTGGGAGCTCAGACAAAAAGCCCCTCTGTTTCTCGATAATCCGTCAAACATCAAATCGAGCGTCATCTATGACCCTGAAAAGAACGAATATATAATCTATCAGAAAGTAGGTGCATTTGACTACCGCACTCCGGTTCACATGAGTCCTGAGGAGTTCAGAAAATACGAATTCGGCAGGGCAATGCGCGACTACTGGCAGTCAAGGATTTCAGGAGATGTGTCAGGATTCAGGTCAAGCCTTATCCCTCAGATACAGGTAGGGGGCGAAACTTTTGACAAGATCTTCGGGAGCAATGTTATAAATATAATTCCGCAGGGATCGGCCGAGCTGATCTTCGGGATCAATATCTCACGGACCCAGAATCCAACACTTTCGGAAAGGCTCCAGACTATTCCGACATTCGACTTCAAGGAGAAGATCCAGATGAATGTCACGGGAACGATAGGCGATAAGATGGAGCTCGGCGTCAACTACAACACTGATGCGATGTTTGAGTTTGAGAACAGGACCAAACTCCAGTATTCGGGGAAAGATGATGAGATCCTGAAGAAAGTGGAAGCGGGAGACGTCACTCTTCCGCTTACGGGAACGCTCATAACAGGCAGTTACAGTCTTTTCGGCCTCAAGACCGAAATGCAGTTCGGCAAGCTTACTTTGACCACCGTCTTGTCGCAGCAGAAGGGCGAATCGTCAGTAATACAGGTGGAAGGGGGAGCAATGCAGACCCAGTACGAAATATTTGCTGATGACTATGAAGCGAACAGGCATTTTTTCCTGTCGCAGTTTTTCAGGGATATCTATGATGATGCCCTGAAGAATATGCCAGTCGTGAGCTCAGGTGTGAATATTGAACGGATTGAGATCTGGATAACCAACAAGACCAGCCGCTTTGAAGAAGGGAGTAACAGGAACATTGTTGCGCTGATGGACCTTGCGGAAAATAAAAACCATATTTTCAACAACGTACCGGAGTTCCAGGAAACGCCCGGCGCACCAGTATTTCCTGACAACGGGGCGAACATGTTATATGATCAGCTTAATTCAGCCTATACGGGTGTAAGGGATGTCGACCAGGTTACAAATGTGTTTGATCCGCTTTACCCCGGATTCCAGATAGGACGCGATTATGAGAAGATAGAGAACGCCAGGAAGCTGAATGACAGAGAATATACGATAAACCGTCAGCTGGGATATATTTCCCTGAATACAGCCCTGAATACAGACGAGGTGCTGGCTGTTGCCTATGAATATACCATGAACGGGAAGGTTTATAAGGTCGGGGAATTTTCCACTGACGGGATCGTTGCGCCTCAGACTTTGATCCTGAAACTGATTAAAGGGACAACACTTACTCCCAGGCTCCCGACATGGGCCCTGATGATGAAGAATGTCTATTCTCTTGGCTCAGGCCGCCTTGAAACAAGCGAATTCGAGCTCAATATCCTTTACCAGGATGACAAGACCGGCAATTCTATAAACTATCTCCCTGAAAATAAGCTTCAGGACATGATTCTCCTCCAGGTCATGGGCCTTGACAATCTTAATTCGCAGCTTGACAGGGAATCGGATGGTTATTTCGATTTCATTCCGGGCATAACAGTAATAGTTGACAGGGGGAAAATAGTATTTCCCGTTCTTGAACCTTTCGGAAGCCATCTCAGGAAGAAGATCAATGACAATATTCTGGCTGACAAGTATGTCTACCAGGAACTGTATGATTCAACGCAGACTGTGGCACGGCAGATGGCAGAAAAAAACAAATTCATGCTTTCAGGACAGTACAGATCTGAATCGGGTTCGGAGATACGGCTCAATGCAACAAATATACCAAGGGGTTCGGTCAAAGTGACCGCAGGAGGTGTTGTTCTAACGGAAAACACCGATTATACGGTTGATTATAACATGGGTTCAGTAAGAATAATCAATCCCGCACTTATTGAATCGCAAACCCCCATTCAGGTTTCCCTTGAAAGCAACCAGTTTTTCGGTTTTCAGACAAAAACCCTGGTGGGAACGCATCTTGATTACCGTTTTTCCAATAATTTTGACATAGGCGCCACCATACTGCACCTGACAGAGAGGCCCTATACGCAGAAAGTCAACTTTGGCGAAGAACCCATTTCCAACACAATATGGGGTTTGAATACTTCTTATAAAACGCAATCCCAGGTACTGACGAACATTATTGATAAAATTCCCTTCCTTGAAACAAAAATCCCTTCATCAATCTCATTTTTCGGTGAGTTTGCACACCTGATCCCGGGTCATTCAAGGGCGATCTCCAATGCCGGCAACTCCTATATAGACGATTTTGAAGCCAGTGAGATACCTCTCGACCTCAAGTCTTTTAATGCATGGTCAATTGCCAGCATACCGCAGGGGCAGGACCTGCTTTTCCCTGAATCCCGGTTTAATGACAATCCGGTAAGCGGCTATAACAGGGCCAAGATCGCCTGGTATGTAATCGACCCTCTGCTGCTGCGCAACGGATCATCGACGCCTGAGCATATAAAGCAGAATCCGGATGAGCAGTCGAGCCATTTCGTAAGGGAGATCTTCGAAAATGAGATATTCCCCTACCGTGAAAGCCCAAGCGGCATACCGACCAATATTACTGTGCTCAATCTGGGTTATTATCCCGATGAAAAAGGTCCGTACAACTATGATACTGATCCAGGCCTCTATTCGAGAGGAATGAATTCCGACGGAAAGCTCAATGACCCGGAATCCAGGTGGGGTGGTATCATGAGGGAGGTCCTTACCAGCGATTTTGAAACGGCAAACATCCAGTATATCAAGTTCTGGCTTATGGATCCTTTTGTGGAGGATCCGGATCATGAGGGAGGAGATCTGTATATTAACCTGGGCAATATCTCGGAGGATATTTTGCGTGATTCAAGAAAAAGCTTTGAAAACGGATTGCCGGGGTCTGCAGTCCCGACCAACATCGATACCACTTCATGGGGAAGAGTGCCGACAGTACAGGCAGTTGTCCATGCATTTGACAACGCTCCTGAAACACGGCTTTACCAGGACGTAGGGTTCGACGGGCTCAGAAACGAGGATGAACAGACATTCTTTGAGGAATATCTTCAGAAATCGATGCTGGTAACAAATCCTGAAACATACCAGGAGATACTTAAGGACCCGTCAGGAGATGATTTTCATTACTTCAGGGGATCAGATTATGATTTGCGGCAGCTGGGGATCCTTGAGAGATATAAAAAATATAATGGGCCGGATGGCAATTCCCCTACGTCGAGCATGTCGTCGGAGTCATACCCAACCACAGGCTCCACGCTGCCGGATATGGAGGATATTAACCGCGATAATACCCTGAGTGAAACGGAAAGTTATTATCAGTACAGGGTTAGCATAAGGCCGGAAGATATCAAAGTCGGATCAAACTATGTTGTCGATGAGATCGAGTACGAAGCAACTTTTGCAAACGGAAACAAATCGAAAGTTAAATGGTATCAGTTCAAGATCCCGGTCACAGATTATCAGAAGGTTGTAGGTTCCATCAATGATTTCAAATCTATCCGGTTCATGAGAATGTACATGCGTGGATTCAGGGAACCGGTAATAATGAGATTTGCCGATCTCGACCTGGTAAGGGCGGAATGGAGAAAGTACAACATTTCGTTCATGGAGGGAGGGGAGAGAGTAACAATTCCCGAAGCCTCTGACGGTACCTTTGAGATAAGCTCGGTAAGCATAGAGGAAAACTCAGGCAAGGAACCTGTTAATTATGTGCTTCCGCCCGGTTTTACCCGGATAACGGATCCCAGCAATCCTCAGTTGCGCCAGCTTAATGAACAATCAATGGTACTCAGGGTTCAGAACCTTGAAGACGGTGATGCCCGTGCGGCCTTCAGAAATGTAAATCTCGACATAAGGCAATACCGCCAGCTCCGGATGGAGGTTCATGCCGAAGCGATGATAGGTCAGTATCTTGCCGATGACGAACTGACAGCCTTTATCAGGATCGGGTCAGACTATAAAAGCAATTTCTATGAATATGAAATCCCGCTGAAGCTTACGCCACCGGGTCGCTATGATAATAAGGATGATGAATCAAGAGCCCTGGTATGGCCTGAGATTAACAGCTTCAACATCGATCTTTCATTGTTCCAGGACGTCAAGCAGGAGAGGAATAAAAGGATGCTTGAATCCGGATCATCACTCAGCGTATCGGATGTTTTTGTTTATGCAAATGAAGGCCACAGGATATCTGTTTCGGGTAATCCCAATCTCAGCAACGTGAAAGTAATAATGGTCGGGGTCAGGAATCCCATTAAGACAAGAAATCCTTCCAGGGATGACGGGAATCCGAAATGGGGGGAAGTATGGGTCAATGAACTGAGACTCAGTGATTTTATTGAAAACGGAGGCTGGGCTGCCAATGCTCACCTGCAGGCCCGTCTTGCCGACTTCGGAACTGTCGATATGGTAGGTCAGACAAGCACACCGGGCTGGGGAAGCATCGAAAAGAAAGTTAATGAGCGCAGCAAGGAGCAGGTAATCAAATATGATTTATCATCCACTCTTGAGCTTGGCAAATTCTTCCCTGAAAAGGCAGGAGTAAGGCTTCCCGTCTATGTAGGCTTTTCCGAAACAAGGATCAGACCTCAGTACAACCCTCTTGATCCCGACATATTTCTCGATGATGCGCTCATAAATGCCAGTGACAGCTATGCGAGAGACTCAATAAAGGCTATTGCAGAAGATTTCGCACAGAGAAAAACTATAGCAGTGAGCAATGCAGGAATAACAAAACGGGGAGAGAAGCCTCATGCATGGGATCTTGCCAACCTGAGCGTCAATTATACCTATAACGAAGTTTACAAGAGCAACACCAGGACAGAGATCGACCTTGAAAAGAATTACAGGGGCGGCCTGAATTATAATTATGAAGCACAACCTGCCAACGTAGTCCCCTTTAAAAATGTGAAATTCCTGAATTCCCCTGTTTTAAGGATCATCAAGGATTTTAATTTCTATGTATTCCCCAGGAGCCTCTCTTTCAGGACTGACATGAACCGCTATTATAATGAGGTGAAGACCAGGAATATCAATAATCCTTACATAAGGATCACTCCGACATTCAAAAAAGATTTTGAATGGAACCGTATGTTTGATTTCAAGTATGATCTGTCACGCCAGCTTAAAGTTGATTTCACGGCAAACAATTTTGCAAGAATTGATGAGCCTGCGGGAGGCGTTGATAAAAGAAGATACAGCAGTGAGTATGATTTATGGCGTGATTCCGTGATAACCAATCTCAGGAATTTCGGAAGGACGACAAACTATAATCATTTTATAAATGTTACATATACACTGCCGGTAAACAAGCTTCCCCTTTTATCATGGGTCAATGCAAATGCACGCTATGGATCGGACTATACATGGCTGGCAGGACCTCTCTATCCTGACAGCATGAACATCGATATCGGAAATTCCATCAAGAACCATAACGAGCTTACCCTGACCGCAATGGCCACGCTTACAACACTTTACGGAAAGTCGAAGTTTCTGAAGCAGATCGAGAACAATACACGACCTGATGCTGCACAGAGGATGAAACGTGAATACAGGACTGTGACCTGGTCCAGGAGCAATCTGACCTTCAAGCCAAATGCAGTAAGGGGAATTGTACATAACCTGAGAACATCCGATGTTAAGATCAGAGTGACCAACAAGGAAGGAGCGGAGGTCAAGGGTAAAGTTGAAATTGTAAATGAGAACAGGATAAACTTTACGGCAACGGAAATGGTGGAGGGAGCGATTGCAGTGGTCGAGGGACGAATACCCGTGAAGCGTAATCCGCTGATCATCACCGGAGAATATTTTGTAAGGGCTTTGCTGGGGATCAGAAACGTAAGCCTCACGCTTTCCTCGTCACAGGGTCAGTTCCTCCCCGGATACATGCCCGGAACAAAATACCTTGGCATGTCGGAATACAATGATGTTCTCGCGCCCGGCTGGCCATTTATCCTGGGATTGAGTGACAGGTACTTTTTCGATAAAGCGGTGACCAACGGATGGCTTTCAACAGATACGCTTCTTAATACACCGGCGACTTACAATAATAAATTCGATCTTTCTGCACGTGCCCTGGTTGAGCCATTTCCGGGAATGAGACTGGATGTTAACGCAGACAGAAGGTTCCTTGAAGGTGTAAGCTCCTATTACTTAGCCGATTTCAATGGCAATTTCCCCGACAGCACACGCAACAAGGTGGTTACGGGAAGCTTCTCCATATCGGTGATTTCGTGGGGAACGGCTTTTGAAAAGATCTCAAAGAAAAATGATTATGTATCACCTACATTTGAGACCTTCAAGGATAACCTTGTTATTATTTCTGAACGGCGGGCTGCCGAAAGAAGAAGGATCGACCCTGGCTATGATCCGGATATTGACCCGGTGACAGGTGAACCTGTCAAGGGTCCTTTCAAGAGCGGATATGGAAAAACTTCCAGGGAAGTTATGGTTCCGGCATTCATTGCCGCTTATACAAAAACCAATCCTCAAAAAGTCTCAATGGAAACATTCCCTTCCGCGATGAGGATGATGCCAAACTGGAGGCTCACCTTTGACGGCCTCTCAAAATTCCAGTTCATTCAGAAAGTATTCAGGTCAGTGAATATTTCCCACCAGTACAGGAGCACCTATCAGATAGGGACCTATACAACTAATCTAAGCTACATAACTGATGCAAGCGGGATAAACAGCATACGTGACCTCCAGAACAATTATATACAGCAGTATGAGATCAATGTCGTAACCCTGAACGAGCAGTTCAGCCCTCTGATAAATATTGACATGAACTGGAAGAACAGCCTGACAACACGATTTGAGTGGAGAAAATCGAGGACTGTCTCCCTGAACCTGACGAGCAACCAGATCGCTGACGCACGGATCAATGAACTGATCATTGGTGCAGGCTACAGGTTCGATGAAGTTCAGATCATTCTCAGGACCGGTGGCGGGCAGAAGGCATTGAGAAGCGACCTGAATCTCCGTTTTGACCTTTCTGTCAGGGATAACAAAACACTGGCAAGAAAACTTGTGGAAGACGTCAATCAACCGGTTGTCGGACAGAAAGTCTTCACGGCAGGGATCAGTGCCGATTATGTTCTGAGCGACAGGTTCAACCTTCAATTATTTGCCGATCACACCATGAATAATCCGTTTGTAGCCAGCACATTCCCCACCTCAAATACAAACTTCGGCTTCAGCCTTAAGTTCACTCTTGTCCAGTAAAAACGCAGATGCTGAATATTAAAAACTGCCGGATGCCGGTTTCGAATAAAAAAATTTTTATTTTTGACAGATGGCAGCTCATAAAAATTTCTCACAATATAAAAAAATACTGATATGAATATTCCGGAGAACTTATTGTACACAAAGGATCATGAATGGCTTCGCACTGAAGGAGAAACCGGTTATGTCGGAATAACTGACTTTGCACAGGGTGAACTGGGAGATGTAGTCTTTGTTGAGATTGAAACAGTTGGCGAAACACTTAATAGGGAAGAAGTTTTTGGAACTATCGAAGCCGTAAAAACCGTCTCCGACCTGTTTATGCCCGTAGGAGGAGAGGTTCTTGAAGTCAATCCAGCCCTTGAGGAATCACCGGATGTTGTAAACAAGGATCCTTATGGCAAGGGCTGGATGATAAGGATTAAAATTGCAGATCCGGCTGAGTCCGGGAAACTGCTCACGCCGGAAAAGTACCAGGCGCTTCTATAGGGTCTTCTTGACCTCCACTTCCTGGTAACCTTCTATTATATCGCCGACTTTTATGTCGTTGAAATTCTGAATGTTAAGACCGCATTCATAGCCCCCGACCACCTCTTTTACGTCATCCTTGAACCGCTTTAGGGATCCAAGTTCTCCCGTATATATTACAATGCCTTCGCGTATTATGCGGACCATGGTATTCCTTGTTATCTTCCCTTCCTTGACATAACAGCCGGCAACAGTTCCTACTTTTGTTACTTTGAATATTTCGCGTATCTCCAGGGTGGCAACGATCTCTTCTTTCACCTCAGGTGACAGCATCCCTTCCATTGCAGATTTTATCTCTTCAATTGCTTTATAAATTATTGAGTAAAGGCGGATATCAATTTCCTCCTTTTCTGCAAGTTTTCGTGCACTGAAGGAAGGGCGCACCTGGAATCCGACAATAACTGCGTTGGATGCAGCAGCAAGAAGGACATCTGATTCCGAGATCTGACCAACAGCTTTATGTATTATATTCAGCTGGATTTCGGGAGTTGAGAGTTTGATAAGAGAATCACTGAGAGCTTCAACCGAACCATCGACATCGCCTTTGACAATAATATTAAGCTCCTGGAAATTGCCGATAGCTATTCTGCGGCCGATCTCATCCAGAGTAATATGCTTCTGGGTTCTGAGGCCTTGTTCTCTCTGGAGCTGGGCTCTTTTTGTTGCAATATCCTTTGCCTCCCTGTCACTATCCATGACGTTGAATTTATCGCCTGCCTGGGGAGCACCGTTCAAACCAAGCAGCAGGGCCGGGGTAGCGGGGCCTACCTCATTAACCTTATGGCCTCTTTCATTGTACATTGCCTTGATATGTCCAAAACAGCTTCCGGCAAGCACAACATCTCCCACCCTCAGGGTCCCGGCTTTAACAAGAACGGTGGCAGTAAAACCTCTTCCTTTGTCCAGGGATGATTCAACAACAGTACCGATTGCCGGTTTTTCGGGATTAGCCTTTAGTTCGAGCATTTCAGCTTCCAGCAGGACTTTATCCAGCAGAACTTCAACATTCAGTCCTGTCTTGGCTGAGATCTCCTGCGACTGGTATTTGCCGCCCCATTCCTCAACGAGGTAGTTCATATTGGCAAGTGCCTCCTTGATCTTATCTGGATTTGCCGTTGGCTTGTCGATTTTATTAATGGCAAAGACTATGGGGACTCCCGCTGCGGAGGCATGATTGATAGCCTCAATTGTCTGAGGCATCACCCCGTCATCAGCGGCAACGACAATAATTGCGATGTCAGTGATCTGTGCTCCGCGGGCACGCATGGCAGTGAATGCCTCATGACCGGGTGTATCGAGGAAAGTGATCTTGCGGCCGTCATCAAGTTGCACTGCGTAAGCACCTATGTGCTGGGTTATACCTCCTGCTTCTCCGGCGATCACATTGGTTCTCCGGATATAGTCGAGAAGCTTCGTTTTTCCATGATCGACATGGCCCATTACGGTTACTATCGGAGGTCGCGGCCTGAGTTCTCCTTCTTCATCTTCTTCCTCTCTTACTGCTTCCAGGAGTTCAGCACTTACAAATTCTATCCTGAAACCGAACTCATCGGCAAGAAGAGCCATCGTTTCTGCATCCAGCCTCTGGTTAATGGAAACGAACAGGCCAAGATTCATGCATGTTGAGATTATATCTGTAACGGGGATACTCATCATGATTGCCAGTTCGTTTACCGAAACGAATTCCGTGACCTTAAGGATATTCTTATCCTGTTCGATCTTATCTTCCACCTCCCTGTGCTTCTGGCTTATTGCTTCCCTTTTTTCTCTCCGGTATCTCGATCCCTTTGATTTTCCTTTGGTTGTGAGCCTTGCCAGAGTCTCCTTTATCTGTTTCTGAACCTCTTCCTCATCAACTTCGATCCTGACAGGCCTTTTCTTCAGAGGCTTCTTACCCAGTTTTTCCTTTTTCTCGATAAGATCGGGTTTGGAAACAGGAACCTGCTCTTTCTCCTTGGTGATCCTTTTCCTTCTTTTCTTTCTCCTGTAGTCAGGTTCACCATCAACCTTAACAGGCTGATAGGGAGTGGCTTTCTTTTTTTCCTCGACAGGAAGGTCTATTTTACCTATAACTGTAGGTCCGGATAACTTCTTGATATCAGGCCTGAAAAGTTCAACCAGTTCTTCCGGCTCAAGTAAGCTATCATCAATTTCTTCGAGTGCGATCTCTTCTTCCACCAGTTGAGATACGGGCTCTTCAACTTTCTCCTGGACTTTTTTCTCAACAGGTTCCTTTTCAACCGGCTGATCCGGTTCCTTAACTTTTTTCTGTCGCTTTTTCGGTACCTCTTTTTCCGGAGGTTGAGCCTCTTTGGCAGCAGGTTCAAGGTCAATTTTCCCTACAATATGAATATCAATTCCGGCTTTGCTTTTTTCTTCCTCATCTGTGACAGCAGCTTTTTCGGGCTCGGGAACTTTCCTGGCAGGCTTTTTTTCAGGTTCTGCTTTCGGTGTGACCGGTTTCTCAGTTTTTGGTTTTAAGGTTTTTTCAAGGTCAATTTTACCGACAAGCTTAATATCAGGTTTCTTGATCTCGGGCTTTATTTCAACGCCTTGCTTCAGGCCTGAAGAATCTTTAATGAGTATTTCTTCCTCCTTTTCGGATTCTTCAGGTTGGCTCTTGGCTGAGACATCGTCAATGGAGACAGATTCTTTCTTCCTGTGCAGGTCCCTGAGGATAAGTTTTTCTGATTCCTTTTTGGCACTGATATCAGTGCTGTATTCCTTCACAAGTAAAAGGTATGCTTCGTGAGGCACTTTTGTATTAGGATTGGGATCAAGGACAAACCCTTTTTTATGAAGAAACTCCACAATGGTAGAGATTCCCACATTGAACTCGCGGGCCGCTTTACTTAATCTCGTTGCCTTTACATCCTCTGTCATAAATATGCTTTGGCTTTATAATAAATTCAAATTCAAACCCTTAATATAGTCTTATTTATTATTCAAATTCAGCTCTCAGAATGTTCACAACTTCTTTAACTGTCTCCTCCTCAAGATCGGTCCTTTTAACCAGATCATTTATTGAGAGATTGAGGACACTCCTTGCCGTATCGCAACCTATAGCCTTAAGCTCATCTATGATCCAGTCTTCGATCTCATCACTGAATTCTTCGAGATTGACATCTTCCTCATCCTCACCTCCCGGCTCCCTGTAAACATCTATCTCATAACCGGTCAGCTGGCTGGCAAGCTTGATATTAAGCCCTCCTTTTCCGATAGCAAGGGATACTTCACTCGGTTTAAGAAAGATTTCGGCTCTCTTTGTCTCTTCAATAAGCTTTATTGTCGTGATCTTTGCAGGACTAAGAGCTCTCTGGATGAACAGCTGGTTGTTGGCAGTATAGTTTATCACATCTATGTTCTCATTCCTCAGCTCCCTTACAATACCGTGTATCCTCGACCCTTTCATTCCGACGCATGCTCCCACGGGATCGATTCTTTCATCGTATGATTCGACAGCAACCTTGGCACGCTCGCCGGGAACCCTTACGATCTTTTTTATGGTTATCAATCCGTCAAAGATCTCAGGCACTTCAAGCTCGAAAAGCCTTTCAAGGAAGATTGGCGATGTCCGGCTGAGAATAATGAACGGGGTGTTGTTTCTCATTTCGACTTTGATGACCACAGCCCTTATAGAGTCACCCTTGCGGAAATGATCGGAAGGTATCTGTTCGCTTTTGGGCAAAATAAGCTCGTTACCGTCATCATCAAGCACAAGTATCTCCCTCTTCCACACCTGGTATACCTCGCCGGTAACAATCTCACCTATCCTGTCCTTGTACTTCATATAAATATTATTCTTTTCCAGGTCGAGGATACGGGCTGTAAGGTTTTGCCTGAGTGATAAAATGGCTCTTCTTCCGAAATCCAGAAATTTAACCTCATCGGAGACCTCTTCACCAACTTCATAGTCTTCATCTATCTCCTTGGCCTGGGAAAGAGGTATCTGTGTTATCGGATCGGTAAGCTCATCGTCATTGACAACCACTCTGTTTCTCCAGATTTCGAAATCACCCTTGTCTATGTTCACAATAATGTCAAAATTATCAGCCGAGCCATACTTCTTGGCAAGCATGCTCCTGAATACATCCTCAAGAACGCTCATCATTGTGGGGCGGTCTATATTCTTCAGCTCTTTAAATTCAGAAAAGGTGTCTATCAAATTAACATTTTCCATCTGGTATAAGCCTCTTATAATTAATTAATTGTTAATAATACTTTCGTCGATTTAACCTGGTCGAAATTGAAAGAGATCTCTTTTATTTCTCCGGTTTTACCCTTTACTTTAATTTCGGTCTCAAGCTCAAATCCCCCGCTGGTTACATTTCTTATCCTGCCGGTGAACCTGGTGCCTTCTGTATCAAACACTTCGACTTCCCTGCCTTCGTTTTTATAATATTGTTCAATCACTCCCAATGGCATATCCAGCCCCGGGGATGAAACCTGCAGTTCAAAATCCTCCGTATTGCGGTCAAGGTTTTTTTCAAGATACCGGTGGATCGCAACACATTCATCTATTGTTATTCCTTTCATGGTGTCAGCAAGTACAGTGATCCTGTTCGAAGTGCTGACTTTAACAGCTACAATGAAGATCCCTGTTCCCTTAATGAACTCAATAACAAGCTTTTCTATTTTATTTCGGTCAATCATATACTGAAACGGATAACAAAATAGGGGACTCTGTCCCCTAGAAATTAATCCCCCCATTTCGGTTGCAAAGGTAATCAATGTTTCGGAATTTGCAAATTATGAGGGGGAAACTTTTATATACCTTTGTGACTTGTTTTACATTTTAGATGGGTAAAATAAATGATACATACAATAGGGAAGAGCAGGAACTACTATCCCATTGCACATTATGTCCCCGCGAGTGCGGAGTGAACAGGTTTGAGGGCGGGGCGGGTTATTGCGGGACGGATGCAGGCATGAATATTGCATCGGTCTGCGTGCACAGGGGAGAGGAGCCGCCGATAAGCGGACCCCATGGCATCTGCAACATATTTTTTGCAGGCTGTAACCTTCGTTGCATCTATTGCCAGAACCATGATATCAGCAGACCAGGAGAGGGATTCACCGGAGGAGCAGAGAACCTGAAAGAAACTCTCGACCTGATTGAATCAATGCTTTCAGACAAAATCAGGGCAGTTGGTTTTGTTTCACCTTCACATGTTGTCCCACAGGTCAGGGCAATAATAAGGGGTCTGAATGCCAGGGGGCTGAAACCAATAACTGTGTATAATACAAACAGCTACGAAAAGCCTGAAGTTATAGACAGCCTTGACGGAATGATTGATGTCTATCTTCCGGATTACAAATATGTTACTCACGAAATTGCCAAGGAGTATTCCGATGCATCTGATTATCCTGTTGTTGCACTGAAAACCCTGAAAAGGATATATTTTCAGAAAGGTTCTACTTTGCCGGCAGATAAGGAAGGCAGGGCGGAAAGCGGGATGCTGATCCGGCATCTGGTGTTGCCCGGCCATAGTGCTGAGACTAAAAAAGTATTGAGGAGTATTTCAGAAGAGCTGTCGCCCGGCGTACATTTATCGCTCATGTCGCAATATCATCCGACAAAACATGTTAAAAAACATTCATTGCTGAGCAGGACTCTTTGCAGGGAGGAATATGAAAGTGCAATCAGGGCCATGGAAGATCTTGGATTCCGGAACGGCAGGATCCAGGATATGGAGAGTTACCGTAACTACCTGCCTGATTTCAGGAAAAAACATCCGTTTGAATGAAAGCACAGGGCTCCAGCCTGCGCCAAGGCTTCGGCTGGCAAAGCAGGGCGCAGAGTGAAGCGGTGAGTGATGAGCGGTGAGTGGTGAGTTAAAAAAAAAGCTCAGAGCCGTGGTTGTACCCTGTGCTCTGAGCTCTGCGCTCTGCGCGACTTCTATGTTTTCTGATTACCTGCGTGCAGGCTTGCTGCTTTCAGATTCCTTTGAGCTCTCGCTTCTTTTGGCAGGAGCACTTGCTTTGCTCTCTCTGCTTTCCCTGCTCCTTGATGAGCTTACACTCGGTGTTGATTGTCTGGATGACCCTGACGATTCCACTCTCCTCTGACTCTGGGCAGGTCTGGAAGCAGCCCTTTCAGTATTTGTAGACTGAGTACTCCGGGTAGTGGCTTCAGGCCTTTGGCTCTGTGCCGGTCTGGGAGCAGCCCTTTCAGTAGTTGAAGCAGGTGCTCTTCTGGTTGCGGCTACCGTACTCTGGCTCTGTGGAGGTCTGGACGTAGCTCTTTCAGTAGTTGAAGCAGGTGCTCTTCTGGTTGCGGCTACCGTACTCTGGCTCTGTGCAGGTCTGGAGGTAGCTCTTTCAGTAGTTGAAGCAGGTGCTCTTCTGGTTGCGGCTTCCGTACTCTGGCTCTGTGCAGGCCTGGAGGTAGCCCTTTCAGTAGAGATATCAGTAGCCCTGCGGGTAGCATTGGCATTCTGGCCTGCAGACGGACGTGTGGTTGATCTGTTGATAGTGTTGTCGGCCGTTCTCCTGGTCTGGCTGGGATGTAGCTTTGTGAAAAGGGCTTCACCTTCACTTCTCTGTTCCGGGCGCGAATAGGTGGCTCTGTAATGGCCTTCATTTATTCTGTTGCTGACAAGAGGAGAGTGTGAACGCATCTTATTGTAATAATAGTCATGATAATGTGCGTAACGGGGCTGGTGCCAGTGATGATAGTGACTGTAATAATGATGGTACCAGTTATAATGGTATCCGTAGTAGTAGTGCCAGTAGTAAGGGCGCCACGGATGCCAGTAGGAAGGATAGTAACCCCAGTACCAGCTGGAGTGCCAGATAGAATAGCTGGGAAGGTAAATGAACCTGACCAGGGGCCATCCGGCAACTTCATATGGGGTGGTCCTGATCACCGTTACAGTTGTCGTATTCCGTGACCTGCCGGTATATCCCGGATTGGGCGTCTCGTCATATATAGGCTCAACTATATAATTTCTGCCGTATAATGCTTCATCACCGATCAGCTGGATCTGGACGGATCCGTCACGGAACCGTTCAACCGTGAAAACAGCCACGTCCTGGGTTTCGTTCCGGCTCAGTGCAACCCTTAATACTATTGTATGGACATTTCCATTGACATAGTCGCTGACAGTTATATAATCAATAAGGTTATCGCCATTAAGGTCGAGGTTATTGATCCTGGAATTCTCGTTGTTAAGGTTTCTTTCAAAACCTTCAAGTGTTTCGGATTCCTGGAACACCTTCATTACAGCATAAAGGTTAAGATTATCGCCCGGTAAACCCAGGTATTCGTCCGGATAATCCTGTGCCATGAGTGCGCTTCCTGCTGTGACCAGGAGTGCGAGGATCGATGTGATTATTAACTTTTTCATTTCTTTAAGTATTAGAAGAATTGGCTCTTCGAAATATATATATCAAAACTCATACCAACTTTGTTTATAAAGCTGCTAAAGGGCAATTGTTGCGGATTTGGGAAGAGCCTATTGATAAGTGAAAGATTAAAAAGTCTTTTAACTCACCTCTCACTGCTCGCCGCTTTTTATTTTATACCAGCATTCAATGCTGCAAATCCAGCTTCGTAATTCTTTCCCTGATTTCCTCCATTTTCCTGATCCTCTCCTCAGAATATGTCTTGTATTCCCTGTCGATGAATTCAAAGATGATCAGCGATTTCCTTGAGAATATGAGGCTTCCCGGCCTGTCACCAAGGGCATATTTCAATTCCGCTTCGGCATTGAACAGCTCCGCAAGGATCTCCAGATGGCCATTGGTATAATTATGTCTCTGCAGAAGGTCCTGGGTCAGAGTATCTTCAGGGATGTTTTGAAAGAATGTTGCATCCTCCCTCAGGAATTCATAGTAACTGCTCTCAAGCCTGTCTGAAGCCTCACTGTACTCTCCTTTCTTTATAAGTTTCAGAACCTCAGCCAGGAACTTAAAGAATTGTTCTATCAAACG
>Ga0079037_100000320_pt1 | contig 20631 bp, 21 predicted proteins | sample Mud3Dept4metaG_FD_71479 | JGI IMG/M metagenome (GOLD analysis project Ga0079037, IMG submission 71479) | Freshwater wetland microbial communities from Ohio, USA, analyzing the effect of biotic and abiotic controls - Mud 3 Core 4 Depth 4 metaG | ecosystem: Environmental > Aquatic > Freshwater >... | reverse complement strand
AGCGGCGGACGCCGATGAACAGTTCGCGGCCCACCAGCGGGTTGCCCGCCGGCACCGCGGGGGCGGCATCCGCCGCCGGGGCGGATGCGGCCGCGCCTGCGGCCATCGCGACCCACAGCCACCTCCCAGCGCGCATGCCGTGCCTCCTCCCGCCCGGGCGCAGCGGGGAGCCGGCGCGCGGCCTCCCCGGGGCGGTGGCGGATCGTCTCTTCGGGAACGCTACCGCATCGAGCGCTTCCCTTGCAAGTAAGCACTAACTTCGGTGCTGGTGCAGCGCAACCGACGGCCCCCGCCGTTGCCGCCATCGCCCCCGATCGTGGATAGTCCCTCCATAGGAGGCGCATCGAAAATGGACACCGCGACGCTGAACCGCCACCTCGAGACCCACCTGAGGGTCCCGACCTTCCCGGTCGGGATCCGCTCGCTCAAGCCCGGCGAGCCCATCCCCCCAAAGGCCAAGCGCCCCGGCAAGGACCTGGGCGTCAAGGTGGCCATCTGCCAGTCGATCTCCTTCGCCCGCCGCTACGGCTGGACCCTGGCCTTCTCCGGCGAGGACCTCTCCTGCCCCATCGCCAAGGCGGTGTTCGGCTTCGCCGAGCGCAACGAGTACTACAGCTCCGGCGCCCTGGCGGACGGCATGTACGCCTCCTGCCGGGAGGCCGGCGCCGAGCTCGAGGCGGCCCTGCCCAAGTACGGCCCGGGCGAGTACGCCCACGTGGTGGTCGGGCCGCTGGGCCGGATCGCCTTCGAGCCGGAGACGGTGCTGGTGTACGGCAACTCGGCCCAGGTGCTGCGGCTCGTCAACGCCTGCCTGTACCACAAGGGCGGCAGCTTCAAGTCGGAGTTCACCGGCCGCGGCGACTGCGCCGACATCGTCATCAAGGGCCAGCAGACGAAGGAGCCGCAGCTCATCCTGCCCTGCTACGGCGACCGCATCTTCGGCCTCACCGCCGACGACGAGATGGCCTTCACCTTCCCCTTCCGCATGGCCGACCGGGTGGTGGAGGGCCTGGAGAAGACCCACGCCGGAGGCATCCGCTACCCCATCCCCACCTTCCTGCGCTACCAGGCCGATTTCCCCAAGTCTTACCAGGAGCTGGAACGGCTCTGGGAAGGGTCGAAGTAGGCCGGCTCGCGGCGGCGCCCGCCGTCATCCCGAGAAGAACTCGCGCGGGTTGGTCCGCACGTAGGCCACCCAGTACCGGTCCAGGCCCCGGCCCTCCCGCGCCAGGCCCAGGTAGCGTTCGTCCAGCTCGCCGAAGATCCGGCCCAGCTCGGCGCGGTGGGCGCGCCGCTCCGCCCCGCGGCGCCGCATCACCTCCAGGTCCGGGCCGGTCGCGCCCACCACCTCGGTGAGCGCGGCCTGGTACTCCTCCTCGCTGCGGGGCGCCTCGAGCAGCGCCTCGAGGCGCCGCAGCCGGGCGTCCGGGCCCTCCGGCAGGCCGCGGTCGAAGAGGGCCAGCGCCGATGCGAGCAGCCGGCGATGCTCCTCGGCGCCCAGGCGGGCCAGTCCGGCCAGCGCCTCGCCCGAGGCCCGTCGCGCCTCCCCGCCGAGCGCGGCGAAGTAGCCGCCGAACCCGCCGTTGCGCACCTCGGCGTCCAGGCGCCAGGTGGCCACCACCGCCTGCTGGCCGCCGGTCAGCCCCGCCTCGGCCAGGCCGGAGGCCGGCCAGATGAAGAGCCCCTCCGGCTCCTCCAGCACCACCTGGAGCAGGGACCGGTCGTCCGGGTAGCTCTCGGCCGAGTCGGGGATGCGGCGATCCGGGGGCATGCGCCAGAGGGGAGTTATCCGGGCCCGGTCCGTCCCGCAACCGCGCCGGCGCCCTCCCCGATCGCCGCGGCCAGCGCCAGCAGGCGCCGGGCGTCCTCGACGTGCAGCGACTCGACGAGGCGGCCGTCCAGCACCGCCACCCCCTTCCCGGCGGCGGCGGCGGCCTCGTGGGCCTCGATGACCCGCCGTGCCCGCGCCAGCTCCTCCGCGCCGGGAGTGAACACGCGGTTGGCGACGGCGATGGTCTTGGGGTGGATGAGGGTCTTGCCGTCGAAGCCCAGATCCAGCCCCTGCCGGCAGGCCGCCTCGAAGCCGCCCTCGTCGGCCAGATCGAGGTGGACCCCGTCGAGGGCGGCGAGGCCGTGGGCGCGGGCCGCCAGCACCGCAAGGGACAGGCTGGTCAGGACCTCGAGCCTCCCCGGCGTGTGCCGGGCGCGCAGGTCCTTCACCAGGTCCGAGGTCCCCATCACCAGGCAGGCGAGCCGCGGCGTCGCGCCGGCGATCTCGGCCACCCGCAGGACGCCCCGCGGCGTCTCCACCATGGCCCACAGCGCCAGCTCCCCGGGGGCGCCGTGCCCCCGCAGCTCCGCCTCGGCGGCGCGCACCGCCTCGGCCGACTCCACCTTGGGAAGCACCACCGCGTGCGCTCCGCTGCGCGCGGCGGCGGCGAGGTCCGCCGCACCCCAGGGCGTGCCGGCGCCGTTCACCCGCAGCGCCAGCTCGCGCCGGCCGTACCCGCCGGCGCGGAGCGCGGCCAGCGCCAGGGCCCGCGCCTCCTCCTTGGCCGCGGGCGCCACCGCGTCCTCCAGGTCGAGGATGAGCGCGTCGGCGTCGAGGCCGCGGGCCTTCTCCAGGGCGCGGGCGTTGGAGGCCGGCATGTAGAGGACGCTGCGGCGCGGCCGCACCGGGTGCATCACGGGTCACCTCCGCGGAGCCGGGATGGTGCCAGAACCCCGCCCGGCGCGGAAGCTCCGGCGGGCCCTCTTCGAGGCGTCGCGCCCGCCGGGGCCAGGTGGCAGACTTCGACCGGATCCTTGCGAGGCACGCATGCCGTCACGAACCCCGCGTCGCACCCGCCGCCGTGCGCCAGGCCTGCTGGAGCTGCGCGCCTACCACGAGGCCGGACACGCGGTGGCGGCGCACCTGCGCGGCTTCGCGCTCCGGCGCGTCTCGGTGGCGCGGCGCGGCCGGTACGGCGGCTCGTGCGAGTACGAGTTCGACCTCGGCCCGCGGCGTGACCGGGCCCGCCGGAAGGCTCGCCGCCGGGACCGCGGCGGGCGGGGCCCGTCGGCGCTGCGCCGGGCGGCGCGGGCGGCGGCGGCGGTGGCGCTCTCCGGCAGCGTCGCCCAGGACGAGCTCACGCTCTCCCGCGGCTACCTGGCCCTCGACCCCGCCACCGGCCGGCCCTTTCCCCTCTTCGCCGCCGGCTCCGGCGAGGACGAGAAGGTGGCCCGGTGGTTCGCCGACCGACTGTACCGCGGGAGCGAGGCCCGCCGGTCCTTCCTGCAGCGGATGCGCACCAGCACCCAGCGGCTGCTCACCCGCCCCGGCCCGTGGGCGGCGGTCTCGGCGCTGGCGCGGCGGCTTCTCTCCCGCCGCACGATCGGCGGCCCCGAGGCGGAGGCCATCATCCGGCGGACCCTGGGGACGAGGTGATAGGCTCGCGCGGCCGGCGCACGGCCGGCGGGAGGCCACCGGCGTTGAGCGGCACCCTCGACTACGACTTCGTCGTCATCGGGTCCGGCTTCGGCGGCTCGGTGTCGGCGCTGCGCCTGGCCGAGAAGGGCTACCGGGTCGGCGTCCTGGAGATGGGCCGGCGCTACCGGGCCCAGGACTTCGCCAGGACCAACTGGAACCTGCGCAAGTACCTGTGGATGCCGCGCCTCAAGCTCCACGGCATCCAGCAGATCACCCTGCTTCGCGACGTGCTGGTGTTCCACGGCGCCGGCGTCGGCGGGGGCAGCCTGGTCTACGCCAACACCCTGCTGCGGCCGCCGGACGAGGTCTTCCGCGATCCGCGCTGGCCGGGCGGCGAGGACTGGAAGGAGCGGCTCGCTCCCCACTACGACCTCGCCAGCGACATGCTCGGCGTCGCGGAGGCCCCGGCCACCTTCGTCGCCGACGACCTGCTCCGCCAGGCGGTGGAGGAGGAGACGGGGCGAGTCCACGCCCTCACCCGCCACACCGTGGGCGTCTACTTCGGCGAGCCGGACCGGACCGTCCCCGATCCGTACTTCGGCGGCGAGGGACCGGACCGGACCGGCTGCGTCCTCTGCGGCGAGTGCATGACCGGCTGCCGCCGGGGAGCGAAGAACGCGCTCGACCAGAACTACCTCTTCCTGGCGGAGAGGCGCGGCTGCGCGGTCCACCCGGAGACGCGCGTCACCGACGTCCGCCCGCTCGAGGGCGGCGGGTACGAGATCCAGGCCGTCCGCTCCACCGCCTGGCTTCGCCGGCGGCCGCGGCTCTTCCGCGCCGGGAGCGTGGTCTTCTCCGCCGGCACGCTCGGCACCGTGCGGCTGCTCCTCGAGTGCAGGGCGCGCGGCAGCCTGCCGCGGCTCTCCGGGCAGGTCGGGAACTACGTGCGCACCAACAGCGAGGCCATCCTCGGCGCCAAGGCCCGGGACGACTCGGTGGATTACAGCCGCGGCATCGCCATCACCTCGGGGGTCTTTCCCGACGAGGAGACCCATGTCGAGGTGGTGCGGTACGGCAAGGGCCAGGACGTCATGTCGCTCCTCATGACCCACCTGACCGGCGGGGGAGCCCCCTGGCCGCGCTGGCTGCGCTGGCTCGGCAACATGGCCCGCCACCCCCTCCGGTTCCTGCGGGCCCACTGGCCCTACCATGCGGCCAGCCGGACCGCGATCCTGCTGTTCATGCAACCGGTCTCCAACCACCTGCGCCTCGGCCTGCGGCACCGCCCGTGGGGCCGGGCCCTGACCAGCGAGGCGGCGGGGGCCGAGCGGCCTCCGACCTACCTGCCGCTGGCCAACCGGATCGCGGCGCGCATGGCCGAGAAGATGGGCGGCACGCCGGGGAGCGTTCTCCCCGAGGTGCTCGCCGACACCTCCACCACCGCCCACATCCTCGGCGGAGCCACCATGGGCAGGACGCCGGCCGACGGCGTCTGCGACCCCCAGGGCCGGGTCTTCGGCCACGAGGGGCTCTACGTGGCCGACGGGAGCCTGGTGCCCGCCAATCTCGGGGTGAACCCGTCGCTCACCATCGCCGCGCTGGCCGAGCACGTCATGTCCGGCATCCCGCCGAGCCCCTCGGGCCGCACTCGGCCGGCTCCGCGCCCGGCGCGGCGCTGACCCGGAACCTGGCGCGGGGCGGCCCGGCGACGCTTGCGCTCCCGGATGCCGGGCGCTACTCCATCGGCCTGGAGGGTCCATGGTCAACGTGAAGAGCTTCTTCCGCCGCGACCGGTTCGCGGCCCATTCCGGGATGCGCCTGGTCTCCGCCTCCCCCGGCCGAGCGCGCGCGCGGATGCGGGTGGGGCCCAGCCACCTCAACGGGGTCGGCGTGGTCCAGGGCGGCGCCATCTTCACCCTGGCCGACCTGGCCTTCGCGGCCGCCTCGAACTCCCACGGCACGGTGGCGGTCGCCATCCAGGTGGGGATCCAGTTCCTCAAGGCGGTGGACCGGGGCACCCTGATCGCCGAGGCTCGCGAGGTTTCGCTGAGCCCCCGCCTCTCCTCGTGCGAGGTGCGGGTGACCGACGGCGGCGGCGACCTGGTGGCCCAGTTCACCGGCCTCGCCTACCGGAAGAAGGAGACCCTGGAGGAGGTGCGCCGGCGGAGCCGGCGCCCGGCCGGCGCCCGGCGCCGGTCGGCGCGCGGCCGCCCCGTCAGTTGAGCATCTCGGGGCGGCGCCTGGCCTTGGCCCGCTCCACGCCCTCGCGCGTGAGCAGGAAGCGGACCCGCCCCTTGCCCCGCTCGGTCTCGATCTCGGCCTCGAAGCCGGGACCGGTGATGGAGCCGAAGGCGAAGGCCTTGCGCAGGTTGCGGACCTTGCCCTGCGCCAGCTCCTGCCACACCTCGCCGGCGGCCTGGTCCTCGCGGTACAGGTCGCGGGCCACCTGGTACAGGCTCATCGCCAGGGCGGGCGTGAGCGGGACCGAGCTGAAGAGCACCGAGATGAGGTACCAGTAGGGTGTCGAGCCTTCGGCCATCGGCCCAATTGTAACCGTGAACCTCCTGCTCTTCGACGACGGCGAGCTGTCGCCCGACGGGACGCTGCGGCTGCGCGATCGCCGCGCGGCGCACGCCGAGGCGGTGCTGCGGGTCCGCGCCGGCGACCGGGTGGCGGTGGGCCGGCTCGGCGGCGCCCTCGGCGAGGGACGGGTGCTCTCGGTGGCCCCGGGCGAGGTGGTGCTGGCGGTGACCCTCGGCACCGAGCCGCCCCCGCCCTCCCCGGTGGAGCTGCTGCTGGCGATGCCGCGCCCCAAGATCCTGCGCCGGGTGCTGCAGGCGGCGGCCTCGATGGGCGTGAAGCGCCTGGCGCTCGTCGGCAGCTACCGGGTGGAGAAGAGCTACTTCTCCTCCCCGCTGCTCGGACCGGAGGCGCTGGCGGCGCAGCTGCGGCTGGGCCTGGAGCAGGGCCGGGACACGCGCATGCCCGAGGTGCTGGTGCGCCGCCACTTCAAGCCGTTCGTCGAGGACGAGCTCGACGCGCTCTTCCCGGAACGGGAGCGGCTCCTGGCGCACCCGGCCGCCGGGGCTCCTCTCGAGGCGCTGTCGCGGGCCGGCGGACGGGCGCTCCTGGCCATCGGCCCCGAGGGAGGCTGGACGCCCCACGAGGCCCAGGAGCTCGCCGCCCGTGGCTTCCGGCCCTTCTCGCTCGGGCCACGGGCGCTGCGGGTGGACGCGGCGGTCGCCTTCGCGGTCGGCCAGGCGGAGCTCTGGCTGCGCTCCGGCGGGCGTTGAGCCCGCTCAGGGGGACGGCAGCCGGGTCAGCACCTCGACGCCGGTCCCGGTCACCGCCACGGTGTGCTCGGCCTGGGCGGCGCGCCGGCCGTCGGCGGTCACCGCGGTCCAGCCGTCGGGCCACTCCACGTGCCGCCAGGTGCCCTGGGTCAGCATGGGCTCGATGGTGAAGGTCATCCCCTCCTCCATCACCCGGGTGGACTTGGGCTCGTGGTAGTGCAGCACCTGCGGCTCCATGTGGAACTCCTCGCCGATGCCGTGGCCGCAGAAGGCCCGCACCACCCCGTAGCCGTGCGCCGTGGCGTGGGCCTCGATGGCCTTGCCGATGTCGGAGAGGGGCCGGCCGGGACGCACCGCCTCGACGCCGCGCGCCAGGCTCTCCTCGGTCACCCGGACCAGCCGGAGCGACTCCTCGTCCACCGCGCCGCAAGGGAAGGTCCCGCAGCAGTCCCCGTGCACGCCGTCGAGGAAGATGGTGACGTCGACGCTGACGATGTCGCCCTCCTGCAGCGGCCGGCTGTCGGGGATGCCGTGGAGGATCACCTCGTTGACCGAGGTGCAGATCGACTTGGGGAAGCCGTGGTAGTTGAGGGTGCTCGGATAGCCGCCGCGCGCCAGGTAGGCGGCGTGGGCCACCGCATCGAGCTCGTCGGTGGTGACCCCGGGCCGCACCGCCCGGCCGGTCTCGGCCAGCACCTCGGCGGCGGCCCGGCCGGCGCGCCGCATGCGCTCGAGCCGCTCGGCCGGGTCGGCGATGCGCGGCGCCGGACGAGGCCGCCCGGTCTCGGCGTAGCTGGGCCGCGGGATCTCCGGCGGGACCTGGCGGCGGGGGCTCACCACGCCGGGCCGGACCGCGCCGGACCGCGCCCCGGCGGGCAGGCCGCCGGCCAGGGCGTCGGCGTCGCGGTGGCATTTCTTGTACTTCCGGCCGCTGCCGCACCAGCAGGGCGCGTTGGGTCCGATGGCCCGCGTCATCCCGAGGAGTCTAAGCGCCCGGAGACCGGGCGCAACGCGGGGTCGCGGGCCCGTGCGCGCCCCGTCTGCGGTTCGAAAAGGGTATGGACCACGCCGCCCGGCGCCGCGGTATGATGCGCATCCGCCCGCCACGGCGGGTCCACACGACGCCCCGCGCGAGGTCCTTCCCATGGCCGTACCCGTCGTCTCCGAGCTCGTCCCCCCCGGCCGCCTGCTGCTCGGCCCCGGCCCCAGCATGGTGCACCCGCGGGTGCTGCGGGCCATGTCCACCCCGCTGCTCGGCCACCTCGACCCGAAGTTCCTGGAGATCATGAACGAGGTGCAGGCGCAGCTCCGTGCGGTCTTCCAGACCGAGAACCGCTTCACCATCGCCGTCTCCGGCACCGGGTCGGCCGGCATGGAGGCGGCCCTGGTGAACGTGATCGAGCCGGGCGACAACGTCATCGTGGGCGTGAACGGCGTCTTCGGCACCCGCATGGCCGACATCGTCGGCCGCACCGGGGCGAACCTGGTGAAGCTGGAGGTTCCTTGGGGCCAGGTCTTCCCGCTGGGGCAGATCGAGGAGGCCATCCAGCGGACCGGGAAGGTGAAGGCGGTGTGCGTGGTCCACGCCGAGACCTCCACCGGCGCCCAGCAGCCCATGGACGGGCTCGGAAAGCTGTGCCACCAGCGCGGCGCGCTGCTGGTGGTCGACACCGTCACCTCGCTGGGCGGGATCCCGGTGACGGTGGACGCCTGGGAGGCGGACGCGGTCTACAGCGGCACGCAGAAGTGCCTCTCCTGCCCGCCGGGCCTGGCGCCGCTCACGCTCAGCCAGCGAGCCCTGGACGCGATCAAGGCGCGCAAGGCGAAGTGCCCGAGCTGGTACCTCGACCTGGGCATGATCGCGGACTACTGGGCCGAGGGGAAGCGGGTCTACCACCACACCGCGCCGATCAGCATGGTCTACGCGCTCCGCGAGTCGCTGCGCATCGTCCTGGAGGAGGGCCTGGAGGCGCGCTTCGCCCGCCACCGACGCCACAGCGCCGCGGTGATGGCCGGCCTCGCCACCCTGGGTTCGAACCCCCAGGCCCAGGAGGGCCACCGGCTGGCCTCGCTGAACTGCGTGACGGTGCCGGCCGGGATCGACGAGGCCGCCCTCCGCAAGGCGCTCCTCGCCGAGCACAACATCGAGATCGGCGGCGGGCTGGGGCCGCTCGCCGGCAAGGTCTGGCGCGTCGGCCTGATGGGCGAGTCGTCCCGCCAGGAGAACGTGCTGGCGGTGCTGGCGGCGGTGGAGCAGCTGCTCGCCAAGCAGGGGAAGGCGGTGGCCCCCGGAACCGCCACCGCGGCGGCCCTGCGCAGCTACGCGGGCTCGTAGCTCGCGGCGGTCGAACCCAGAGGAGGCGCCATGGGCACGCCCCCGGAGGCGAACCTCGGCGAGCTGGCGCGGCGCATCGCCGCCGTGGTCGGGCCTCGCCACTGCGTCTCCGACCCGGCCGAGCTCCTCACCTACGAGGCCGACGGGCTGAGCCACGGCCGGGTGCGCCCGGCCCTGGTGGTGCTCCCGGGGTCCGAGAGCGAGGTGGCGGAGGTGGTGAAGCTGGTCCGCGCCTCCGGCCGCCCCATCGTGCCGCGAGGCTCGGGCACCGGGCTCTCCGGCGGCGCCCGGCCGGTCCCGGGGTGCGTGGTGATGAGCCTCACCCGGATGAAGCGCATCCTGCAGGTGGACCTCGAGAACGGCTGGGCGCGAGTCGAGCCCGGGGTGATCAACCTCGACGTCTCCCGCGCGGTCTCCGGCGACGGCTGGTACTACGCGCCCGACCCCTCCTCCCAGCCGGTGTGCTCCATCGGCGGGAACATCGCGGAGAACTCCGGGGGCGCCCACTGCCTCAAGTACGGGTTCACCGTGAACCACGTCTACGCCTCCCGGATGGTGACCGCCGAGGGCGAGGTGGTGGAGATCGGCGGCCCGTCGCTCGACGTTCCCGGCTACGACCTGCTGGCCGCGCTGGTGGGCAGCGAGGGCATGGTGGGCGTCGTCACCGAGGTGACGCTGCGCCTGCTGCGCAAGCCCGAGGCGACGCGCACCTTCCTGGCCGTGTTCCCCTCCACCGACGAGGGCGGGAACGCGGTGTCCGGGATCATCGCCGCCGGCATCCTCCCGGCCGCCATCGAGATGATGGACGCGCTCGCCATCAAGGCCGCCAAGGCGGCCACCGGCCTCGACTGGCCGGAGACCTGCGTGCTGCTCATGGACGCCGACGGCCCGGTGGCCGAGGTGGAGCACGTCTCGAGGCGGGCCATCGAGATCGCCCGGGCGGCGGGCGCCACCGAGGTCAAGGTGCCCCGCGACGAGGCGGAGCGGCAGCTCATGTGGAAGGGGCGCAAGAGCGCCTTCGCGGCGGTGGGCCGCATCAGCCCCAATTACATGGTGGAGGACGGCGTCATCCCCCGCTCCGAGATCGCCAAGGTCCTGCGGGAGATCGAGTCCATGGCCCGGGCGGTGGGCCTGCGGGTGGCCAACGTCTTCCACGCCGGCGACGGCAACCTGCACCCGCTGGTCCTCTACGACGCCCGCAACCCCGGCGAGGAGGAGCGCGCCGCCAAGCTCGGCGGCGACATCCTCAAGATGTGCGTGCGCCATGGGGGCTCGATCACCGGCGAGCACGGGGTGGGCGCCGAGAAGGCCGAGCACATGGCCGACATGTTCGGCCCCGACGACCTCGAGACCATGAAGCAGGTGCGCTTCGCCTTCGACGGAGACGCCGCCTTCAACCCCGGCAAGGTGTTCCCGGCCACGCGCCTGTGCGGAGAGCGGCCCGGCCCCTACGAGCCCCACCCGGTGGAGAAGGCCGGAAAGGCGGAGCGCTGGTGATGGCCGCCCCTCGACCCGGAACGGAGGCCGATGCGGTCCTCGGGGTGGTGCCGCGGACGGTGCTCGTCCCCGAGACGGTGGAGGAGGCGGTCGCGGCGGTGGGGGCCCTGGCCCGGGACCGGATGCGGGTGGCCTTCGTCGGCGGGGGCACCGACCTCGAGCTCGGGGCTCCGCCCGAGGGGCTCGACGCCGTCCTGCGCACCGAACGGCTCACCCGCGTCGTCGAGCACGCGCCCTCCGACCAGATCGTCGCGGTCGAGGCCGGGCTGCCGCTCGCGGAGCTGCAGCGCCAGCTGGCCGCGCACGGCCAGCGGCTGGCCATCGATCCGCCGCACCCGGAGCGGGCCACCGCCGGGGGAATCGTGGCGGCGAACGCCTTCGGCCCGCTGCGGGCGCGATATGGGTCGGCGCGCGACCTCATCATCGGGGTCTCCCTGGTCCGGGCCGACGGGGTGCTGGCCCGCGGGGGCGGCAAGGTGGTGAAGAACGTGGCGGGCTTCGACCTGCCGCGGCTGCTGGTGGGATCGCTCGGCACGCTGGGCCTCGTCGCCACCGTCACCTTCCGGCTGCACCCGCTGCCGGAGGCCGCGGCCACGCTGCTCTTTCCGGGCCTGGACGCCGACCAGGCGTGGGGCCTGACGCGGGAGATGCGGTCGCGGCAGCTCGAGCCGGCGGCCGCGGCGGCGCTCTCCGCCGTCGGGCGTCTCGACCTGGGGGTGCGCTTCGAGGGCTTCGGCCCGGGGGTCGCCCAGCAGGGCGATCGCCTGCTCGACCTCGGCCGGAAGGCGGGGCTGGCGGCCGAGCGTCTCGACGAGGCCGGCGCGCGGGCCTTCTGGGAGCGCCACGACCGCCTCCGTGCCGCCGGGCCGCTTCGGGCCAAGCTGGCGGCGCCCCCGGCCTCGCTGCCGGCGGTGGTGCGAGACGCGACCGACCCGCTCCTGCGCGCCCTTCCCGGCGGCGGCTTCGCCTGGTACCCCACCCTGGGCCTGGGATTCGCCACCGGCAGCCCCGCCTCCGCGGGGGCGGTCCGCGCCGCGGCGGAGCAGGCCCGCGCGGCGCTGCACGGGCTGGGCGGCTCGCTGGTGCTCGCCGCCGCGCCCCGCGAGGTGCGGGCCGTCCTGGACGTGTGGGGGCCGCCCCCGCCCTCCATCGGCCTGATGCGCAGCCTCAAGGCGCGGCTCGACCCGGAGCGGCGGCTCGCCCCGGGACGTTTCGTGGGAGGGATCTAGCGCCATGCCCGACCGCCGCCCGGTCGACGACTGCGTCCACTGCGGCTTTTGCCTCCCGGTGTGCCCGACCTACGTGGCCTGGAGCGAGGAGATGGACTCGCCCCGCGGCCGCATCGACCTGATGCGGGCGCTCTCCGACGGCAAGATCGGCCTCGACGGCTCGGCGGTCCGCCACTTCGACACCTGCCTGGGGTGCATGGCCTGCATGGGGGCCTGCCCCTCGGGGGTGCGGTACGACCTGGTGATCGAGGAGGCGCGCAGCCGCATCCACCACGAGCACCCGCGCACCGGCGCCGACGGCTTCCGCCGCTGGCTCATCTTCTCGCTCTTCCCCTACCCCGGCCGCCTCAAGGTGGCCGCCTTCCTCCTCTGGCTCTACGCCCGCAGCGGGCTGCAGTGGCTGGTCCGCAAGACCGGCCTGCTGCGGCTGCGGCCGTGGCTGGAGCAGCTCGACGGGCTCGCCCCGCCCATGACCTGGCGCCACGTCGCCTCCCGCCTCCCCGAGCGGACACCGGCGGCAGGGACCCGCCGCGCCCGCGTGGGCCTGGTGGCCGGGTGCGTGCAGAAGGTCTTCTTCCCCGGAGTGAACGAGGCCACCATCCGGGTCCTCTCGGCCGAGGGCTGCGAGGTGGTGGTGCCCCCGGACCAGGGATGCTGCGGCGCCCTCTCGGTGCACGGCGGGCGGGAGGAGGAGGCGCGCCGGATGACGCGCGCCCTCATCGAGAAGTTCGAGGCGGCCGGGGTGGACCTGGTGATCCTCAACGCGGCCGGCTGCGGCTCGCACCTCAAGGACTGCGCCCGGATCTTCGCCGGCGACCCGGCCTGGGAGGAGCGCGCCCGGGCCTTCGCCCGCAAGGTGAAGGACGTGAGCGAGTTCCTGGCCGGGCTCGCCCCGGTGGCGCCGCGCCACCCGGTCCAGGCCCGGGTGGCCTACCACTCGCCCTGCCACCTCGGCCACGCCCAGGGCATCAACGCCCAGCCGCGGGCGCTCCTCCAGGCCGTGCCGGGGCTGGAGCTGTGCGAGGTGCCGGAGGGGGAGCACTGCTGCGGCAGCGCCGGCTATTACAACCTGGTGGAGCCGGAGGCCGCCAACGAGATCGGCAAGCGCAAGGTGGAAAACGTGCTCTCCACCCGGGCGGAGCTGGTCGCCAGCGCGAACCCGGGCTGCACCCTCCACATGCAGCACCTCTTGCGGGAGCGTGGCCTGGCGCTCGAGGCGGCCCACCCCATCGAGATCCTGGACGCCTCCATCCGCGGCCAGCAGCCCGGGCGCGGCTGATCGATCCAGGAGGGCGCGACCTTCAGGAGCCGCCGCGCCGATCCCCGCCTGGAGTCCCGGCCAGGTCAGACCGCGTTCCGGTGGATGGGCAACCTCCCGGCCGCTGGCGCAAACCCGGCCGCTCCGGCCGGAAGCCGCTCGTGGCCGCCGATCACCAGAAGGCCGCCGGGGACGAGGCGCCGCTGCAGGCGCGAGAGCACCGCCCGCTGCAGCGCCTCCTCGAAGTAGGTGAAGGCCAGGTTGCGGCAGAGCAGGAGATGGAACGGCCCCTCCGGCATCCGGCCGCGGAGGTCCATGCGGCGGAAGCTCACCGCCCGCCGGAACTCCGGGCGGAGGCACAGGGCCCCCTCCTCGGCGCGGAAGGCCGCCTCCCGCCACGGCGCCGGCAGCTCGCGGAGCGTGGAGGGCGCGTAGCAGCCGCGGCGGGCACGGGCGAGCACCGCCTCGTCGTCGTCGGTCGCGACGATCCGCAGGCCGAGACCGGGGAAGCGCGGGGCGACCGCCAGGCGGAAGAGGATGGCGAGGGTGTAGGGCTCCTCGCCCGAGGCGCAGCCGGCGCTCCAGCAGCGGAGCTCCCGCTCTCCGCGCCGCCGCGCCAGGCCGGCCAGCCCCGGCAGGCCTTCGGCGGCCAGCCGGTCGAACACCGCCCGGTCCCGGTAGAAGCGGGAGATGGTGACGCGACAGAGGCGGTCGAGGATCTCGCGCTCGGCGGGTTCCCGCTCCAGCCGGCGCCGGTACCCTTCGGCGTCGAGCCCGAGCTCGGCCAGGCGCCGGGCGACGCGCCGGCACACCTGGCGGCGCACCCGCCGGAACCCTTCCCAGCGCAGGCCGAGGAGAGGCAGCGCCCGCTGCAGCAGCCCGACGCACGCGCGGTCGCCGAGCACGGCGGGCGCCCGGGTGCTACGCGCGCGGCGCCCCGGCTGCGACCAGGTACAGCGCCAGGTGCCCGTGTCCCAGCTCCACCGCCGCCAGCACCTCGTCGTCGCGGAAGGCCGCCACCGGTGCCGAGGCGAGCCCCAGCGAGGTCGCCACCAGCAGCAGGTTCTGCGCCACGTGCCCGGCCTCGAGCAGCGCGTAGCGCTCGGCGCGGTCTCCATAGCGGGCCGCCAGGATGGCCGGCTCGGCGGTGATCACGATGGAGGCGGCCGCCTCGACCACCGCCTCTTGGCCCAGCGACGCGGCCGCCAGGTGGGGGCGCCGGTCCTCGGTGGCCACCAGCTCCAGGTCGTGGCGGCGCGGCCGGTAGCGCCAGACGCCGCGCGGATCGCACAGGGTGAGGGTCACCGGGTAGAGGGCCCCGGCCGAGGGCGCCGCCCGGCCACCCTCGGGGGAGGTGATGCCCTGCCCCGACCACAGCAGTGCCGACAGCTCCTCGTCGCGCAGCGGGCGCCGCCCGAACTCGCGGCGGGTCCGGCGCGAGGTGATGGCCTGCCACAGCGTCATCCCCTCGGCCTGCGCCGGGGGCGGAAGCTGCCGGATGGAACCCATGCGATGGGCCTCCTCGGTCCCCTTCTACCGCTTCGGGCCGCCGCCTGCACCGACGATCGGCGCCGGGCCACGGGGCGGCGAGCGGAGCGGTTAGGCGCTGCGCCGGGCGGTCCGGGCCACTGCCACCGTGCTCGCCTGCGGCCCCTTCTCCCCCGGCTCCTCGGCGAAGCGCACCGGCGTGCCGACCCGCAGGCGCTTGAACCCGCCCCGCAGGACGCTGCGCTCGTGGAAGTAGACCTCCCGGCCGTCGCGGGTCTCGAGGAACCCGTATCCGTCCTCGCGGAAGAGCCGCAACACCTTGCCGCGGCCGGGCTCGGCGCGGGGGCGGGCGCGGACGCGGTGATCGACGCGGCGGGCGTGGTCCTCGACCTGCCGCCGCGCCTCCCGGAAGGCGGCGTTGATGGCGGCGACCAGGTCCTCGTGCGACTTGGTCTCGGCCGGGTCCCGCCCCACCACCAGCCGCTCGCCGGGCACGGTCAGCTCGATGCGCACCCGGTAGTGCTTGCCGTGCCGGTGGTGGTAGCTCGGCACCTCCAGGGTGACCGAGCATCCGGTGATCCGGTCGAAGTAGCGCTCGAGGCGGGCGGCCTTCTGCCGCACCATCTCCGAGACGGCGTCCGACGGGGCCAGGCGGTGGTAGGCGATCTTCACCGGAATCTGCATGGCGACCTCCTCCTCTGGTTCACTTCCCGGATCTCCGGACCACCAGCACGGCGCAGTGCGCCTCCCGGATCACCCGCTCGGCGACCGACCCGAGCACCATGTGCCGGATCCCGGTGCGGCCGTGGGTTCCGACGACCACCAGGTCGAACCCTCCCTCGCGGGCGTAGCGCACGATCTCGTGCGCCGGCGAGCCCGAGACCACCTCGGCCTTCGCCGGGGCGCCGCGGAGGTGCTCGGCCTCGGCCCGCCATCGGTCGAGCTTGCGCTCCACCTCGCGGATGGTCTGCTCGAGGAACTCGGCGGGCAGGATGGGGAACTCGGCGACGGCCGCGGGAGTCTCCAGGACGAAGAGCAGGGTAAGCTCCGCCTCCTCGCGCCGCGCCAGCCCCGCCGCCGTCTCCAGCGCCACCCGCGAGGTCTCCGAGAAGTCCACCGGACAGCAGATCTTCTTCCAGCTCGACATCCTCGCCTCCCTTCTTTCCCCTTCCCCGGCGGCGTTCAGGCTCGCACCGCGATCCGGTTCAGGACCTCGTCGACCCCGAACACCAGCCAGGCGTCGCGCTCGGCGATCAGGCGCTGGGCCCAGGAGGGGACCACCCCGGTCAGCGTCACCGCGGAGCCCCGGCTCGTCACCTGCAGCTGCCCGGCGTCCACCAGCGGGTCCTTCTCCAGCGCCATTCGCACCGCGTCGCAGATCTCCCCTTCGCTGTCCTCCTCGCCGGGCACCACCTCGAGGCCGTTCACCACGTCGCGGGTCCCCGGCACCCACCAGGCGAGGACTCCCGCCATCCGCTTGTGGGTGAGGCTCGGCACCTCGCCGTTCAGGGTCACCACGCCGCCGGCCACCTCCACCTCGATGGCCGCGGCCACCGCGGCCGCCACCGGCTCGCGCAGCACCCGCTGCTCGGCGCCGGCGCGGGCGGCCACCGCGACGCCGCCCAGGGCGGGCTCCTCGAGCAACAGGGCGCAGACGTGGTCCCGAATGGCGGCGTCGCCCATGCGGCGCGCCGGCTCCACCCGCAGCCGGTCCACCACGTGGTGGACGCCCCTCGCGGCGGCGCCACGCTCCAGGGCCAGCTTCTTGGCGGCCACCGTCTCGAGCTCCCCCTCCATGGTGAGGACGCCGCCCTCGAAGGCGAGCGCCAGCGGGTGGCGGGGAAGCCCGATGCGCGGCTCCGCCGCCAGCGCGGCCCGGACCGCCGCCACGACCCGAGCCGGGTTGGCCCCACCGGGGCCGGTCACGTCGCTGAAGTCTCTGCGCATCGTACCCTCCAGCCGGGAGGCGGCGCCCCGCGGCACCCATCCCAAAGTTAGGCAGGGGGTGCTCTCCGGGAACCTCGCCAAAGCGGGCCCCTCCCAAGTGGGTACCCGGCCGCTACCTGCCCCTTCCGGGAGCGCTCCTCGCCACTCGATCGGCCAGGGCCCGCAGGGTGACGCTGACCTCGACCGGATACGGGGGGTCGACCGGGCCGAGGCCGAGCAGGCGTTCGGGCAGGAGGTCCCGTTCGGTCCGGGCCCGGGCCCGCGCCTCCTCCAGGGTCGGCCCGGGAAGGCGACGCCCCGCTCGCATGGCCGGCGCCAGCAGCGGCCTGCCCGGCAGCTCCTCTTCTCGGCTGGCGAGGAGGTCCCGCTCGGCCTTCCCGGCCTGCTCCAGGCGGAAGACCTGCTTGCGCCCGGGCAGGATCTCCTTGCCGGGCGAGAGCTTGAGGCGGCCGCGGCCGGCGTAGGAGACGAGCTTGTAGGCCACGTCCAGCGCCGGCGCGTCCTCCGAGACCCCCAGGGCCGTCCCCACCCCGAAGCCGCCGATGGGTGCGCCGGCCCGCACCAGCCGGTCCACCGCCTCCTCGTCGAGGCCGCCGCTGGCGAAGATCCCCACCTTCCCGAGGCCGGCCTCGTCGAGGAGACGCCGCGCCTCCCGGGAGAGGGCGTCGAGGTCTCCCGAGTCGAGCCGCACCGCGCTCACCTGGAAGCGCGACCCGAGCTCGCGGGCCAGCCGGACCACGTTGCGCACGCCCTCGGCCGTGTCATAGGTGTCGACGAGCAGCACGGTTCGCGGGTAGGCGCGGGCGAAGGCGCGGAAGGCCTCGAGCTCGCCGTCGTGGGCCTGCACGTAGCTGTGCGCCATGGTGCCGGCCACCGGGATGGCGTAGAGGCGGCCGGCCAGGAGGTTGGAGGTCGAGTCGACGCCCGCCAGGTAGCAGGCCCGGGCCACCTTGATCCCCGCGTCGGCGCCGTGCATGCGCCGCAGGCCGAAGTCCACCACGGTGCGGCCCCGCGCGGCGGCCACCACCCGCGCCGCCTTCGAGGCGGCCACCGTCTGCAGGTGAATCTGGTTCATCAGGCAGGTCTCGACGATCTGCGCCTCGGGCAGCGGTGCCACCACCTCCAGGATGGGCTCGCCACCGAAGAGCGGAGTCCCCTCCGGGAGCGCGTGCACGTCGCCCGAGAAGCGGAAGGACTCGAGCCACCGCAGCGTCCGCTCCGAGAACAGCCGCAGCGAGGCCAGGTACTCGAGCGACTCTCCCCCGAAGCGCAGCTCCTCGAGCATGCGCAGCGCATCCTCCAGCCCGGCGGCCACGAGGTAGTTGCGGCGCCGCGGCAGCCGGCGCACGAACAGGCTGAAGACCGCCTCCTCCGCCATGCCCTCGGCCAGGTAGGCCTCGAGCATGGTGAGCTCGTAGAGGTCGGCGAGGAGGCTCACGTTGGCGGCGTCCGCCCAGCGGCCGCCGGGCGCGTCCGCCCCGGCCCCCTCGCTCCTCCGCTCGCCGCGACTCCCCATGGGCGCTCAGGAGGCGGCGCGGGACGGGCGGCGCTTCCCGAGCCGGCGCCGGAGCTCGGGGAGCGGCAGGGTGTTGAGGACGTCCGTCTTCTCGAGCCAGCCGCGCCGCGCCACCCACACGCCGTAGCGGAGGTTGGCGAGCTGGGAGGCGTGGTGGGCGTCGGTGGAGATCACCACCGGAACTCCCGCCTCCCTGGCCTGCCGGCAGCCCTGGTCGGTGAGGTCGAGGCGCTCGGGCATGGCGTTCACCTCCAGCGCCACGCCCTGGTCGCGCGCCACCTTCAGGACCTCCTCCAGGTCCATCGCGTAGGCGTCGCGCGCCCCGATCTGCCGGCCGCTGGGGTGTCCCAGCACGTGCACAACCCCGGAACGCAGGGCCCGGGCGATGCGCGCGGTCATCTTGGGCCCGGGGTCGTGGAAGTGGGAGTGCACCGCCGCCACCACCAGGTCGAGCCGGGCCAGGTCCTCGGCCGGAAGGTCGAGCTCGCCGCCTGGGAGGATGTCCACCTCGATGCCGGCCAGGAGCCTCGGCTTCCCGCCGAACCGCCGGTCGGCCTCGCGGACTGCAGCGGCCTGCTTGGCCAGCCGCGCGGAGTCCAGGCCCAGGGGGCGCGACCTCGAGTGGTCGGTGATGGCGAGGTAGCGCCGCCGCAGCGCCCTCCCCTCCCGGGCCAGCTCGGCGAGGTCGGAGCGGCCGTCGCTCGATGCGGTCGAGTGGACGTGCAGGTCGCCGAGGACGTCCGACTCCTCGACCAGGTCCGGCAGCTCGCCCCGCTCCGCCGCCTCGATCTCGCCCCCGCCCTCGCGGAGCTCGGGCGGGATGAAGGGCAGCTTCACCGCCCGGAATACCTCCTCCTCGGTGGCGCCGCCGAGGCGCCGGCCCTTTCGGTCGAACACGCCGTACTCGGACAGCTTGAGACCCATCTTCACGGCGCGGGTGCGCAGGGAGATGTTGTGGGTCTTGGAGCCGGTGAAGTAGTGGAGCGCCGCCCCGAAGGACTCGGCGGGCAGCACCCGCAGGTCGGCCTGCAGGCCGCTCTCCAGCCGCACCGAGCTGCGGGTCGGGCCCTCGGCCAGGACCTCCGCCACCCCGGCGCCGCGGACGAAGGCGCGCATCACCGGTTCCGGATCGGGCGAGGCCACCAGGAGGTCGAGGTCGCCCACCGTCTCCTTGCGGCGCCGCAGGCTGCCGGCCGCCTCGGCCCGCACCACGCCGGGCACCTTCCGCAGCCGGGCCAGCAGGGCCTCGGCGTATCCGATGGCCCGGTGCAGCGGGGTGCGCCCGGAGCGGGCGCGGTGCCGCTCGATGGCCTCCAGGATGGCCTGGGCGCGCCGCGCGCCCATGCGGGGCAGCTGCAGCAGCTTGCCGGTGCGGCAGGCCTCCTCGAGGTGCCCCAGGTCCGAGACGCCGAGCCCCTTCCAGACCGCCGCCGCCGTCTTCGGGCCCACCCCCTCCACCCGGAGGATCTCCAGGACGCCGTGCGGCACCTGGGCCGCCAGCCGGTCGTGCTCGCGGCACCGCCCGGTCGCGAGCAGCTCCCCGATCTTGCCGGCGATGCCCGAGCCGATCCCCGGCAGCTCCTCGAGCTTCCCCTGCCGCCACACCTCGGAAAGGGGCCCGGGGTGCACGTCCACCAGCTGGGCCGCCCGCCGGTAGGCCCGGACCTTGAAAGCGTTGCCGCCGGTCAGCTCCAGGATGTCGGCGATCTCCGAGAGCGCCCGCGCGATGTCGCCGTTCTCCACGGAGCACCTCCCGCACGCGAGGCGCCGCGCGCCTCCAGGAGATAGTAGGGCTCCGCCCGGGGCCGCGAACGGACCTGGGCGGGTCTACCGCCCCGGTCGGGTCAGCCGGCCGGCTTGGGAACCACCCTCACGTCGAAGAACTGGCGGATCCCCAGGACGTTGCGGGCGCTGCAGAGGGTCTTGCCGGGCCGGACGCCCTTGAGCCGCACGTCGGTGTCCGAGGAGACGATCTCGACGAGCGAGGCGTCGTCGCAGATGACGTTCGAGACCGGGCAGGGGCAGATGCTGGCGCTCTGCCCGACCTCGATGACCATCACGATCGGGGCGGGCGGCCCCTCGCCTTGCTGGGCGCCTGCCGACGCGGCGATCGCGGTCGCGGCGAGGGCCAGCGTGGCGAGGCCGATCGAGGTGAACGCTCGGTTCATGGCGAGGCTCCGTGGAGATGCTCTCGCCCCACGGCAGCACGGGCGAGGGGCGATGTCAACGCTCTCCCGGCTCGGCCGCGGTCGCCGCCCGCCCCCTCGCCAGGTACCAGATCGGGCCGGCCACCGCCGCGAGTCCGGCGAGCTGGACGGCGGTCAGCCCCGCCATTCCCGGCTCGTCGCGCGCCTGCCAGGCGGCGACGGCGAGGAGGAGCGTGGGGGCGAGGCCGAGCGCGACCGCCCCCGCGAGCCCTCCCGGAACCCGGAACGGCCGTGGCAGGTCCGGCTCACGCAGCCGCAGCACCACCAGGGCCACGAACTCGAGCGTCAGCCCGGCGCCGTAGAGCAGCACGTCGATCTCCACCAGCCGCCGCAGGCCCAGCCCGGCCACCGCGGCGCAGAAGAGCGCGCCGACGAGCAGCGCGGAGATGGGGGCGCCGGTGCGCCGGCTGCGGCGCGAGAAGGTCGCCGGCAGCCATCCGTCCTGCGAGAGC
>Ga0079037_100000319_pt1 | contig 20634 bp, 18 predicted proteins | sample Mud3Dept4metaG_FD_71479 | JGI IMG/M metagenome (GOLD analysis project Ga0079037, IMG submission 71479) | Freshwater wetland microbial communities from Ohio, USA, analyzing the effect of biotic and abiotic controls - Mud 3 Core 4 Depth 4 metaG | ecosystem: Environmental > Aquatic > Freshwater >... | reverse complement strand
ACGGCCGCGACATCGACGCGGACCTGCTCTCGCAGTTGCTCCAGCATTCCGGCGTCGCGCGCGACGACGCGAACCTCGCGGGTCCGCCGGTCGCGCATCAACGCACCATGCATGCGCCACGCCACCGCACGCGGCAGGCGCGAGGCAGGCAAACGGAGCGTCGGTTCGATCTCGCCCGCAAGCTCGTAGCCGAGGTAGAGGAACCACCCGTCGGCGAACACGCCCCCGGCCGGGACGACGTCGCCCGCGCCGCGTTCCCGGGCGACCCAGCGGTCGAGCGCATCCAGGAAGCGGCCGCCGGCGGTCGCTTCGCGCACATCCCCCGCGAGACTGCCGTCAGGCAACTGCGAGAGCTGCTCGCCGGGCAATGCGAACAGGACGTCGTGACGCCCAAGCGGCTCTTCGCCACTCACGCTTTCGAGCAGGACGGGATAACGGGCGGGAAAGCGCTCGTGCAGCGCGAGCAGGTCGGCGTCGCGCATGGCTGGAGGCGGCTCGCGCGCTCAGCTGAGCGCGCGGAAGATCAGGCTGCCGTTCGTGCCACCGAAGCCGAACGAATTGGACAGCGCGATGCGGACAGGCGCCTGGCGCGCGCTACCCGGCACGTAGTCGAGGTCGCACTCCGGATCCGGGTTCTCGAGGTTGATCGTCGGCGGCAGCACGCCGTCGCGGATCGCGAGGATCGAGAAGATCGCTTCGACGACGCCCGCGGCACCGAGCAGGTGCCCGGTCATCGACTTGGTCGAGCTCACCGCGACCTTGCGCGCATGTTCGCCGAGCGTGCGCTTGATCGCGATCGTCTCGGCGCGGTCGCCGAGTTCGGTCGAGGTCGCGTGCGCGTTGATGTAATCGACCGCTTCCACGTTGATCTCCGCATCGCGGATGGCTGCGGTCATCGCCAGCCGTGCGCCTTCGCCGTCTTCCGGCGGCGCCGTGATGTGGTGGGCGTCGCCACTCATGCCGAAGCCGATGAGTTCCGCATAGATCCGTGCGCCCCGCGCCTTCGCATGTTCGTACTCCTCAAGGACGACGGCACCGCCACCCTCCGCCATCACGAAACCATCACGGTCCTTGTCCCAGGGACGGCTCGCCCGTGCGGGCTCGTCATTGCGCAGTGACAGTGCGCGCGCCTGGCAGAAGCTGCCTACGCCGAGCGGCGTGAACGCCATTTCGGAACCGCCAGCAACCATGATGTCGGCATCGCCGTACTGGACCAGGCGGCAAGCCAGGCCGATCGAATGCGTCGACGTCGTGCAGGCCGTGACCAGTGCGATGTTCGGTCCGCGCAGGCCGTGATGGATCGACACCTGGCCGGCAGCTGCATTGATGATGCTGCCGGGGATGAAGAACGGGGAGATCTTGCGCGGGGTCTTCGCCTCGAGCCACTTCGCGGTGTTCTCTTCGATGGTCGACAGCCCGCCGATGCCGGCGCCCATGGCCACGCCGATGCGCGCGCAGTTGGCCGCGGTGACTTCGAAGCCGGAATCCTTGATGGCTTGCGTAGCGGAGGCCACGCCGAACGGCACGAACGGGTCGAATTTCCGCACGTCCTTGGGCGCCATGTACTCCTCGGCATTGAAGCCTTGCGCCTGTCCGCCGATGCGGACCGGGAAGGCGCTCAGGTCCATCTTGTCGATGAGACCGATGCCGCTGCGGCCGTTCACGATGCCTTCCCAGGCGGTTGCGACGGTGCTGCCGAGGGGGGAAACGATGCCTAAACCTGTGACGACGACTCTGCGCCTGGACAAGCTGGGTCCCCCCGAAGATTCACTGGAACGATATGGCAGGACCGCCATCCGTGGCGGCCCGGCACGAGGCGCTGCTCAGGCCTGAGTGCGGCGCTCGTTGATGTAGTCGATTGCCTGCTGCACCGTCGTGATCTTCTCGGCGTCCTCGTCGGGAATTTCGGTCTCGAATTCCTCTTCGAGCGCCATCACGAGTTCGACAGTGTCGAGCGAGTCTGCACCGAGGTCGTCGACGAAGGAGGACTCGTTGGTGACTTCCTCTTCCTTGACGCCAAGTTGCTCGGCGACGATCGCCTTCACCCGCTGTTCAATACTGCTCATTGTCGTAGGGATCCTTTGGAAGGAAACAAAATCTGCCGATCCGGGCCTGCAAGGGACCGGCATGGGGCGCGTATTCTATGTTAAGGCCGTGCCGGGGGTCCAATTGGCCAGAAAAACCAATCAGATCATGTACATACCACCGTTTACGTGCAGGGTCTCGCCGGTGATGTAGGCCGCTTCAGGCCCGGCCAGGAAGGCAACGGCCGCCGCGATATCGTCCGGCGAACCCAGGCGGCCGAGCGGAACCTGCGTCAGCAGCGCCGTTTTCTGGGCCTCGCCCAGGGCGTCGGTCATGTCCGTGACGACGAATCCCGGAGCCACCACGTTGACCGTGATGTTGCGTGACCCGACCTCGCGCGCAAGGCTCTTGCTGAAGCCGATCATGCCCGCCTTGGCCGCCGCGTAGTTGGTCTGGCCGGCGTTACCCATCACACCGATGACGGATGCAATGTTCACGATCCGGCCTTTGCGCGCCTTCATCATCCCGCGCATGACGGCCTTGCAGGTACGGTACACCGCGCTCAGGTCGGTATCGAGCACGGCCTGCCAGTCGTCCGCGCTCATGCGCATGAGCAGGCCGTCGCGCGTGATGCCGGCGTTGTTGACGAGGATGGACGGGGTGCCCTCCGCCGCCTCCACGCCCTTGAAGCAAGCCTCGACGGCACCCGCCTCGGCGACGTTCAGCACCAGGCCACGTCCCGTGATGCCCGCCTCCTCGAGGTACGCATCGATCGTCCGGGCACCGGCTTCCGTCGTGGCGGTGCCCACGACGCGTGCACCGCGCTTGCCGAGTTCCAGCGCAATGGCGCGGCCTATGCCACGCGTGGCGCCGGTGATCAGGGCGAATTCGCCTGCGAGGTTGCTCATGCGTTGTCTCCACAGGCGGCCAGCGCGGACGCGATCGATGCCGGGTCTTCCAGCGCGAGCATCTTGAGGTCGGGCCTGCGCTCGATGCGTCGGTTGAGCGACGTCAGTACCTTGCCCGGCCCGCATTCGACGAACGTGGTGGCACCGCCTGCGAGCATGGCGCGAATGGTGTCGGCCCATCGCACGGGTTTGAACAACTGTTCCTTGAGCGACTGGCGGATGCCGTCAGGTGACGCGTGTTTGCGCACGTCCACGGTGTAGACGTCGGCGACGTTGGGCAACCGCACCTCCACGGCCGCGAGCTTCGCCGCGAGCCGCTCGGCGGCGCCGACCATCAGGCTGCTGTGCGACGGCACGCTGACCGGCAACAGTACCGCGCGCTTGGCGCCCCGGGCCTTGGCAGCATCGATCGCTCGCGCAACAGCAGCCGCATTGCCGGCGATGACGGTCTGGCCAGGCGCATTGAAATTCACCGGTTCGACCACTTCACCCTGCGCCGCTTCCCTGCAGGCCGCGTCGAGATCCGCGTCCTCGAGCCCGAGGATTGCCGCCATCGCTCCCTGCCCCAGCGGCACGGCCTGCTGCATCACCTGGCCGCGGAAGCGGACGACGTCGATGGCCGTCTGGAAGTCCATCGCGTCCGAACACACCAGCGCGGTGTATTCACCGAGGCTGTGTCCCGCCATGGCCATGGGTCGCGGCCCGCCGCGACCGACCCACACCCGCCACGTCGCGACCCCGGCCGCCAGCATCGCTGGCTGCGTGCGCTCGGTGGAGCCTAGATCGGCCTCGGGCCCTTCCTGGCAGAGTGCCCAGAGATCGTAGCCGAGCACGTCGCTCGCTTCGGCAAAAGTTGCGCGCACGACGGGCTCCGCCGTACCGAGTCCCGCGAGCATGCCGACGGACTGGGACCCCTGCCCCGGAAAGACGAAAGCGAGTGTCATCGGCAGTATTCCCCTGGTGACCGTCCGGCGGCCAATCTTGACGCCAGGGCGCGATTATAGCGATGCAGCGGCAGGTCGCTGCCGCCACAGGATCCAGAGCGCCGCCGCCGCGCCGCCGATCGCGCCATAGGTATGAGCCTCGTGGATGACCGGCACCGCTAGCGTCGAGGCCGTGAACGGCAGCGGCCCCATCAGGTGCTCCCAGCCTAGCTTGAACGCAAACAGGCCCGCCACCAGCGCCGTGATGGCATCGGGCGTGCGCCACAACCAGGCACAGAGCCCCGCTGCCATCAGGCCGTGCAGCACGCCGGAAAACCCCACGTACCACTCGAGTTGCGGCTCGAATACGAGGAACCCGAGATCGACCGCGACGGTCGAAGCGACGAGGATGGCGATCCAGCCGCGGAGATCGAATTCGCGTGCGAAAAGCGCGGCGACGAGCGCGAGGCCGACGAGGTTCCAGGCGAGGTGCGCCAGGTCGTAATGGTAAAAATGGGCAGTGACGAGCCGCGCGTATTCGCCGCCGGCCAGGATGGCGGCGCGGTCGTAGGGCAGGGTCTCCCACGCCGGCGCGCCGAGCAGCTGGACCGCGACGAGCACGAGCGCGAGCACGAACGGAGCACGCCATGCGCGTGCGCCGAGCTGCGCCAGTTGCAGCAGTTGCGGAAGACGTCCCAGGTTCATGCGTGTGCCGGTTCCAGCAGCATGGGTTTGCTATGATCACTGAAATTTACCGTCAACCACGGCACTCCACATGACATTTACTACCGGATTGCGCCGCCCGCGCGGCTTTACGCTGATCGAAATCATGGTCGTCGTCGTGATCCTCGGCATCCTTGCCGCGCTGGTCGCGCCGAACGTGATCCGCCGCATTGACGATGCGCGCGTCACCAAGGCCAAGCAGGACATCCGCGCTTACGAAACGGCTCTCAACCTGTACCGCATGGACAACTTCCGCTACCCCACGACGGAGCAGGGCCTGCAGTCGCTCGTCACCCGCCCCGCCGACCCGAACATCAAGAACTGGAAGGAAGGCGGTTACATCGACGGCATGAAGAAGGATCCCTGGGGCAACGACTACGCCTACATTGCACCGGGCACCCGTGGCGACTACGACCTCTACACGCTCGGCGCCGACGGCCAGCCGGGCGGCGAAGGACCCGATGCCGACATCGGCAACTGGAACATCGAATAGCCCCGTGACGCGGCTCCCAGCCGCACGCCGCACCTCGGGTTTCACCCTGCTCGAGGTGCTCGTCGTCGTCGTCATCATCGGCATCCTCACCTCCATGGCGGTGATCTCGGTGAACGTGCTCGGCGGCGATCACGAGATGCAGCAGGAAGCCGAGCGCCTGCAGGCCATCCTGCTGCAGACGCGTGAGGACGCCATCCTGCAGAGCCGCGACATCGGCATGCGGCTCGACGCGACGGGTTACGAATTTCTCGCGTACGACGGCCGCGGCCAGCGCTGGAACGCGGTCGCGGACGATCCCCTGCTGCGCGCGCGCTCGATGCCCGAGGGTCTGCGGCTCTCGCTGCGACTCGAGGACCGTAACGTGCTGTTGAAGCAGCGCGAACCGGCGACTGAGCGCGATCCCATCCAGCCGCAGGTGATCCTGCAGGCATCGGGCGAACAGGTGCCGTTCGACGTCGGCTTCGCGCGCGACGGCACCGACGAAAAGCGCCGCGTGAGCGGCACGGTCGAAGGCAGGATCGAAGTGCACGACGACACCCGAGAACAACGCTGACGATGCGCCCCTCCGCCACACGCTCGCTTGCCCAGCATGGCTTCACGCTGATAGAGGTGTTGGCAGCGCTCGTCATCGTCGCGCTCGGCATGCTCGCGGCAATCCAGGCCGTGACGCAGTCGGCGCGCAATGGCACTTACCTGCGCGACAAGACGCTGGCGCATTGGATCGGCATGAACGTGCTGACCGAGCGACGCCTGCAGGCAGCGGCACCCGACATTGCCGAATCTACGGGCCGCGTCGAATTTGCGGACCAGCAATGGCAGTGGTCGATGAAAGTCACGCAGACTCAGGTCGCGAGCCTGCGGCGAATCGACATTGCCGTGCACCGGGCAGAGACGCCAGACGGCACGCCACTCGCCAACGTTTCCGGTTTCTATGGCGAAGCGGTGGGCAACGCCGGCGGCGGCGCCGGGGGCACGCAGTGGTCGGGCACGGGCGCGCCCGGCACTGATGGCGAAGACGAAGGCACGGATGGGTCCGTGCCGGCGCCGGGCGAGCCGCCAAACGAGCCGCCGGGCGAGCCGCCGGACTCGGAAGAATGAGCCTGCGCACACTTCAGCACCGGCCTGCAGGTGGCGCGGCCCGTATGCGCGGCTTCACGCTGCTAGAAGTGCTGGTGGCAATCGCCATTTTCGCGTTCGTCGGCGTGATGGCGCTATCGGGTTACACGCAGCTGCAGAAGCAGACCGAGTACCAGCAGTTGCGTCTCGAACGCGTGCGCGAAGTACAGCGCGCCGTGCAGACGCTGGCGCAGGACCTCACGCAGATCGAGCCGCGCCCGATCCGGGAGCCGATCGGCGAGCAACGGGTCCCCGCGGTGGTGGCCGGCGAGTCGGTCGAATACAAGCTCGAATTCACGCGGTCCGGCTGGCTGAACACCGCAGGCCTGCCGCGGCCAACACTGCAACGCGTGGGTTACCGGCTGGACCAGGATGGCCTCTGGCGTGACCACTGGCGCGTGCTCGATCGCACGCAGGCCGCCGAACCCGTGCGAGTTCGGCTCCTGAGTGGCGTGCGATCGGTCACGTTCCGCTTCATGTCGCCATCGCTGGAATGGGTCGACCGCTGGCCACAGCTGGGCGGCAATCCCGTCGAGCAGGAACGGCTGCGGCCCGCCGCGGTCGAAGTCACGCTCGACCTCGAGGACTGGGGCGAGATCAAGCGCATCGTCGAGGTGGCGGGCTGATGCGGCGACGGCAGAACGCATCGTTCCCGGCACGACAGCATGGCGTCGCACTGATCATGGCGGTGCTGATCGTCGCGCTCGCGACGATCCTCGCGGTCAACGTGACGTTCCGCGGCATGGTCGACCAGCGTCGCAGCGCCAACCTGTTTGCGCTCGACCAGGGTTTCGAAGTCGCGCTCGGCGCGGAAGGCTGGGCCGCCGACATCCTGCGCAAGGACGCACGGGATTCGCAGACCGATCATCTCGGCGAGATCTGGGCCAAGTCGCTGTCCGCTCTGCCGATCGACGAAGGCGTCGGCACAGTCGAAGGTCGCATCGAAGACATGCAGGGCCGCTTCAACCTTAACAACCTCGTGTTCAGCGACGGCACGACCAACGAAAAGGCGGTCAAGCAACTCGAGCGCATTCTCGGCATGCTCGAGATCGAGCCGGCGTGGGCCACCGCCATGGCGGACTGGATCGACGCCGATACCCAGCCGGGCTTTCCGGATGGCGCCGAAGACTCGGTTTACACGGGGCTCAACCCCCCGCACCTCGCGGCCAACATGCCGATCACGCGCGCCAGCGAAGTCATGGTACTGCCCGAGTTCGGCGTCGAGCGATTTCGCCGCCTGCAGCCGTACGTCGCTGCCTTGCCGGTCGGCACCAAACTGAACGTGTGCACCGCGCCCGGCATCGTGCTCGACTCGCTCTCGGAGTCGCAGCGGCAGTTCAGCCTGGATCCCGAGGACCTGGCCAAGCGGCGCCAGGATGCTTGCTTCCCGACGCTCGAGGAACTGCGCGGCACGCTCGGCCAGGCGGACTACAACCAGATCAAGGACACACTTTCGGAATCAAGCACTTACTTCCGTGCCACCGTATGGGTCACTATTGGCACTACCCAGTTCACCCTGTACAGTCTCCTCGCGCGCGGTGGGGCCGGAACGGTGCGGCCTGTCCTGCGCAGCTTCGGAGCCGAATGACCGTATGACTGAAACCCTGGTGATCCGTCTCCGGGCGTCCGAGGACGCGCCAGCGTCCTGGCTGATCATCGACGCCAACGGCGCCCGTTCGGGCAACGTACAGAGCGGCCCGATCGCCGACGCGCTCGCCCTGTCCCAAGGCCGCCGCACCGTGGTGGTCCTGCCGGCCTCCGATGTCACGCTCGCCCGTCCGGACCTGCCTCCGGTCCGCGGTACGGCCCGCATCGCGCAGGCGGTGCCATTCGCTCTCGAAGAACACCTCGCCTCCGAGCTGGAAAACCTGCACTTCGCCATCGGCCATCGCGCTGCAACATCGAGCGCCATGCCCGTCGCGATCGTCGCCCGTTCGACACTCGAACGCTGGCAGTCGATGTGGGACGCCGCAGGCATCCGCCCGGACGCGGCTTATGCCGAGTCGTCGCTGATCCCGACGGCACCGAATGCGCTGGTGCTCGTGCTCGACGAAGGCACGCTGCACGTGAGCAGGCCTGATCAATCTGCCTACGCCCTCGACGCCGAGTCGCTGCAGGTCGCGTTCGATCTCGCGCTTGGCGAGCAGACCGAGGCTGGCGAGCACGTCACATGCTACGTGTCGACGGCCGACTATTCGGCACACAAGGACGTCATCGAAGGCCTGCGGGCGCGCACTGCCACGCTGCAGGTCAAGCTGCTGCCCGATGGCACGCTGCCCCTGCTGGCCTCGCAGGTACCGATCGCCAGGCCGATCAACCTGCTGCAGGGCGCCTATGCGGCGCCGACGTCGCTCGGCTCGCAGCTGAGGCAGTGGCGTCTGCCGGCCGCGCTCGCCGTCGCGACGCTGGTCATGTTCCTCGGCGCGCAGGGTTTCAAGCTCTGGCAGCTGCACAAGGCCGAGCAGCAGCTCGACGCGCAGATCACCCAGACCTTCAACCAGATCCTGCCCGGGCAACCGCTCGTCGATCCGCGCGCGCAGATCCAGGGCGTGCTGGCTCGCGCCGGCGGCGGGAGCAGTGCCCTGCTCCCCGCAATGTCGTTGCTGGCGCAAGCCATCGCACAGGCGCCGGCCACGCGCGTCGAAGCAATAAGCTTCCGGGCGGGTGTGCTCGAGCTGCATCTCGTCGCGCCGAACGTGGAAGCGCTCGACGGCATCAAGCAGGCCATGAGCCGCGATGGCGCGACGGTCGAACTGCAATCCGCAAACCCGCGTGATCAATTGGTCGAAGGCCGCCTGCAAGTCCGCCTGGGGGCCGCATGAACGTCCGTGACTGGTTCGACAACCTGAGCGAACGCGAACGCAACCTCGTCTACGCGGCCGGCGCGCTGGTCGGCGTCGCACTCGTCTACCTCGTGCTGGTGCTGCCCTTCCAGGCGTCCGGCAAGCGGATGGCTGCGCGCGTCGCGCAGAAGACGGCCGACCTCGCCTGGATGCAGGCGTCGGCACCGCAAGCCATGGCTGCAGCTGGCGTGGCACAGGCTGGAGGAGGCGGCGATTCACTGGTCGTGCTGGTCGACCGCACGGCGCGCGAAGCCGGGCTCGGCACCTCGCTCCGCGACCAGAGCCCGGACGGCAGCAACGGCCTGCGACTGCGCATCGAAGGCGCGTCGTTCGATACGCTGGTCACCTGGCTCGCCAGCCTGCAGCAGCAGCACGGCGTGAGCATTGAATCCGCCACCGTCGGCGCCGCCGCCGCACCCGGCTTCGTCAACGCGACGCTGAGCCTGAAGCACGCGGGCGCAGCGGGCTGATTGCCTACCGTTCCAACGGCACCTTTCCTGTGACACGACGCACCGGCTGGCTGCTCGCGCTCGGCTTGCTCGCCCTGCTGGCCTTTGCACTCGCCACGCTGCCGGCAGGCGTGGCTGCCGGCCCACTGCGCAAGGCCGGCATCGAAGCAGGCGCGTTCGGTGGTTCGCTCTGGTCGGGACGAGCGACGGCAATGTCGTGGCGTGGCGCTGCAGTCGGCGATGCCGAATGGAAAATTGCGCCGACGCGACTGCTGACAGGCCGCGTCGCCGGCCATGCAATACTCACGCGCACCGATGGTTCAGCCGAGACAGACTTCGATCTGTCGTTGACAGGTCGGGACGTCAAACTGCGGATGGCCCGGTTCGAGTTGCCGCTCGCAGCGTTGAATGCGCTGCCGCTCGGCATGCCGAAAGGCTGGCAGGGCCGTGTGACTGGGCAATTCGATGCGATCGACCTGCAACAGGGCTGGCCGGCGAGCATCAAGGGCTCGCTCGATCTCGACGGCCTGATCGCACCGCCGCCGCGCAATGCACCCGTCGGCAGTTTTCACGCGGTGTTCCCGGCTGCACAGCCGAAGCCATCGCTGTCGGTGCCGCAGGACCCGTCGAACCTGACGGCGCAGGTCAAGGACAAGAACGGCCCTTTCTCGGTCGAAGCGCAACTCATGCTGAGCCGCGCGCGCAATTTCGCCTTCGAAGGCACGCTCGCGCCGCGCGGACCGGTGCCGCCGGCGATGGAGCAGTCGCTGCAACTGCTGGGACCGGCCGATGCGACGGGCCGGCGTCAGTTCAGCGTCGGCGGCACGCTCTGATCACCCCGCCACGTCCGGCGCCCATTCGCGCCACGCCGACAACAGCGGGAAATACAGCCCGAGCCTGATCGGTTCGTCGCCAAGAGCCTGCATGAGCTGCGCATAGCGCTCGAGCTGCGCGCGGTAACGCTCGCGCTCGTTGTCCAGGAAATCATCGAGTCCCGCGCCCTCGTGGCTGCTGGTCTTGTAGTCGACGATCCAGCGCACGCCCGTCGCATCGATGAACGTCCGATCGATGACGATGCTGACGAGGTTGCCGTCGGCGGCGCCGGTGAGCGCCAGCTCGGAACGCGCTGACCCGTGCGACGCGTCGAGCAACCACCGCCCGCGCTCGTCCTCGAGCGTGCGACGCACCGCCTCCAGCGCTTTCACGACCGCGGCGTTGCGACGCTCGTACGGCACGCCGAGCTCGGCGAGTTCCGCCGCATAGCGTCGCTGCAAGGCATTACGTTGCCCCTCGATGCCGGGCAAGGCGCCACCTTCGCGCGCGAAGCGCTGCAACTCACGATGCACCACGGTACCAACGTGGCGCGCCGTCTCCGTCACCCAGTTGAACTCGACCGCAGCGGCTGCGGTCGCGCGCACGAGGCTGCGAACCTGAATGGACGGCGCCACCGGTGCCTCGGGACGTTGCCAGCCGTCGGGCAGGCGCAGCAGCACGGGATCGCGCGGGATGACGCGTCCCTGCTCGCCCTGGACATCACCCGACTCCGCGAGCCTGCGCGCGAACTCGCCGCTCAGCGACGGCTCGACCCACAGCAGACCCAGTGCGGAGACCTGCGTCGGCGCACGCACGCTCAATTCACCCGTCTTCCTGTCGGCGATGACTTCGCACGAGCCGAGCAGGTGCAACGACCGCTCCGCACGGGTCGCCGCAACGTAGAGCAGCCGGCGCTTCTCCTGTAGCAGCTTTTCACGCTCGAGCCGGCCGAGCCAACGGTACAGTGGATTCGCCTCGCCGGCGCCGGTCGCAGCGACGGGCGCGATGATCAACTGCTGCCCGTCGGTTCGTGGCACCTTGAGCCAGCGCAGCAACGGCGGTGTATCGGACACGCCGACCCGGTCCAGGCCCGGCACGATCACGGTGTCGAACTGCAGCCCCTTCGACTTGTGGATCGTCAGCAGTTCGACGTACGTGTCAGGTCGCGGCTGCGCAGGCGCATACAGTTCGAGCAACGCCTGGGCAAGCCGGGCAAGGTCAACCGGCGCGCCGGGCGCTTCGTCTTCCACGTCGCCGAGGGCATCGAGGTAAGCACGTGCCTCGCTCAGTTCCCGCTCGCTGCCGAGCGTCGCAGGGCCGCCAAGGGCATGCCAGGAGCGCTCGACGGCGTCGCGCAATCCAAACAGCCGCTTTTCGTCGAGGGCCTGCTCCAGCACCGGCAGGCAACGTTCGAGTCGGCGCCGTGCCTCGATTCCCAGTTCCTGCCGCAGTGGCTCCTCGCGCAGCAGGCGCGCGACCGACGCATGCCGGTCGCCGCCCAGCAGCACGAGGCAATCGGCCAGCGTCAGGCCGCACCACGGCGCGCGCAACACGCCGATCCAAGCGGCGCGGTCGCCCAGGTGCGCCAGCGCGCGGGTCAGTGCCAGCAGGTCGAGCACAGCGGGGCGCGCGCCCAGCGGATCGATGTCAGTCGCCTGGAAGCGGATTTCGCGCCGCGCGAGTTCGGCCACGATGTCGAGCAGATGGCTGCGGCCTTGCACGAGGATCGCGATGCGCGCATCGGGCTTTGCCGCGTGACGCCGCTCGATGATGTCGGCGACAGCCTGGGCTTCGAATCGCCGGCTGCTGCGCAGGAATGCGTGGACGTGCACGCCGCCTTCGTCGGTTGCCTGTGGCGCCGCCACGGCTTCCGAATACTTCACGGCGCCGCGCAGCACGTCGTCTCGCGGCGGCAGCACGCGGGCAAAGGCCTGGTTGACCCACTGCACGATCGGCTGCGTCGAGCGGAAGTTCACACGCAGCGTCAGCGGTTCGAGTTCGATGTCGCCGAGCCCGCGGTCGCGTACGTCGAGGAACAGACCGACCTCCGCATTGCGGAAGCGGTAGATCGACTGCATCGGATCGCCGACGAGGAACAGCGTGCGGCCGTCGCCGCGCTCCCAGCCCGCCGTCAGGCTCCGCAACAACTGCACCTGGGCCTCGGACGTGTCCTGGAACTCATCGACCAACACATGACGCAGGCGTGCGTCGAGGACAAGCGCGGTGTCGGTCGGTTCTGCCGCCGTTCCCAATGCCTGCCGGGCGGCCGCCGCGAACTCGGGATAATCGGCCGCCTTGCGCTCGGCAAAGACGGACTTCAGCTCCGCGGCCGCGAGCCGCAGCACGAGCAGCAGCGACTTGAGCACGGTCCACTCGGCATCCTCGTAGCCGCGCGGGGGCAACTCGCGCGTGGCATGCAGCGGCTCGAAGAGTTCTTCGTACCGTGCGAACTCATCGGCGACCGACTGGATGCGGGCCTTGAGTGCGGCGAGTTCGGGACGCTTCTTGTCCTGCGCCAGTACGCCGACGGCGACTGTGAAGCTCCTGCGCGGTTCGCCCTTGCCCGTGAGCAGGAATTCAGCAAGCCCCTGCCAGTGCGGCACGTCGTCGCTCGCCGTACCCGGCACCCCCGGACGGCATGCGAGGATCGGCGATTGCTTGCCCTCCTGGCGCAGCACCTGCGCCGCGCCCTGCGCATAGGCGCAGGCTTCGGCGAGCAGCAGCGGTGGAAATGCGTCGGCCAGTCCCGCCAGGTGGTCCTGCACGATCGCTGCGCGCGCGGCCTCGAGCGCGAGCCGAGCCTCGCCCGCTTGTCCATAGTCGTCGACGCTCGCCGGCAGCACCGGCAGCCACGCTTCGCGACGCGCAAGCATGCTGCTGACGAGCCCGATGAACCTGCCGACGTTGTTGTCGAGGTGCTCGAGCAGGATAGCGACGGCTTCCGCAATGCGTGGCTCGTCCGACGGCAGGTGCGCGAGCAGACGTTCGGCCGCCTCCTCGTACAGTTCGAGACCATCCTCGTCGATGCCGAGTCCGGCGCCGAGGCCCGAGAGCACCGGCAAGCGCCGTGCAAGCGACTGGTTGAGTGCGTCGATGGTCAGCACGCGCAGGCGGCTCGGATTGCGCAAGAGGCCCCAGTCGTTGCGGATATCGACTTCGAGCACGCGGCGCGCCAACGCGCGCGTGTCGTCGCGCAACTGCGATTGCGGGTCGGTGCAGTGCCGCAGCGACTCGAGGATGCGGTTACGCATCTCCGCGGCAGCCTTGCGGGTGAACGTGATGGCGAGCAATGCCTCGGGCCGCTCGACTACTGCGAGCAGCGCGAGGAACCGTTGCGTGAGCAGTTCGGTCTTGCCCGAACCGGCCGGCGCCTGGACGATGAAGCTGCGGTCGACCTGCAACGCCGTAGCGCGTGCCTCCCGGTCGGCATGCTGCAGGTCAGCCGGCAGCATCGTCGCCCTCCTCGGCTTCCTGCAACGCCTGTGCCGAACGACAGACCCCGCGCAGATGGCAGTAGCGGCAGGCCCTGGCCGGGTTCGGCGCGAGTCGCGCGTCGCCCTGGGCGTGCTCCCGCGCCAGCGACTCCAGGCGCCTGTTCCATGCCTGCAGCAGGTCACCCCAGTTCGCGTAATCCTTGAACGGAGCGTTGGCGGCATCGAACGGCTTGAGTTGCGGGAACACCGCGCCGTCGCGCGCGAAGCCGCGGTATTCGGTGTTGCCAGTGCACACGACGCCGAACGCGACTGCGCTCACCTGCTCCTGGCCGATCGCGCGCACGTACAGCGGCAGCTGAGGCAGCTCCGGACGCTCACCCATCCACGCGGCAGGTCTGGCGCTCGCGCCGGTCTTGTAATCGATGACGGCAAACGTGCCGTCCGCCAGCCGATCTACCCGGTCCAGGACGATGCGTGTCTGCACGCCGCCGACGTCGACGACGCGCTGCTCCTCGACCAACTCGACCGTGAACGGCGCGCGTTCCGCATCCTGCTGCAGCAGTTCGAGCACCCGCGCTTCGAGCCAGCGTTCCTCGAGATCCAGCAGGCGTGTGCCGACTGCGTCGGCCGCCGCGCGCAACGGAGCAAGCACCGACCGCACGTGCGTGCGCACGATCGCGACGCGCTGATCGGCGGTCATGGCCAGCAGCGCCGACTGCTCGCGTACCTTGTCCCAGAAGGCCTGCAACACGGCGTGCGCGAGCTTGCCGCGTTCGGTGGCAGCGATGCCGGTGACCGGATGCTCGAGTTCGACGCCACCGAGGCGCAGTTCGACAGCGGCACGGAACGGACACGCGCCCTGCAGTTCGAGCAGCCGGGCGCCGCCCTTCACGACTTCATGCGGGGCAAACGCCGGGAGCGATCCGTCGATCAGCGTGTCGAGCGCAGGACGTGCCTCGAACTGCGCCGAGGACGCCTGCGTTCCGTGCCACAACGGGACGGTCGCGAGCCGCGGCAGCCCGGCGACCAATGCACTGGCCAGCAAGGGTGCTTCGTCCTCGAAGCGCGGCACGCTGCAGAGTGCGGCGGCCGCCGAGGCCAGGAGTCGTTGCAGGGTCCGTCGCGCCTGCTGCTCGGACAACTCGGCGGTCGCACCGGGAACGCCCTGCCGCGCCTGCCACTCGCGCGGCAGGAACGGATCCGGGTTCGCCGGCGACGGCCAGCGCGCGGCATCGAGCCCGCACACCCAGATCGCGTCGAAATGCATGCCGAGCGCTGTTTCGGGATCGATCACGAGCAGCGGCGCCGCGATTTCCTGTGGCTCGAACGCAGTCACGGCGGCGAGATCGCGCAGGTAAGCCAGAGCGGCGGACGCGCGTAGCGGACCGGCGACGTCGTCGCTCGCGCCAAATTCGCCGAGCAGCGATTGCAGGCGCTGCACGGCTTGATGCTCGGCGCTGCCAGGTCCGGGACCCGGCCAGCCGACTGCGTGCAGCAGCTCGAAAAACTCGGGGGCCCACTGGCTCGGCAGACGCGAACCCGTCCACGTTCGGGCCCGTGCCGCCGCCGCCTGCAACTGCGCCGCGGTGGCTGGACAACCGTGATCGCGTGCTTCGCGCGCCAGGTTATCGAGCCCGGCCTGCGGCACGCCGGCCTTGCGCAGCGTCACGTCGAGTTCGGCGCGCGTGTACGCTTCGTCGCCGGCCGCACCGTCGTGCGCACCGCGCAGCAGCGCGCTGGCCGCCGGCGGTTCGGGCGCACTGATGCAGGCAGCGAGCCAATCGAGGGCCGCGGAGACGACCGGTCGCTCCAGCAGCGGTCGCGCGGCTGCCAGTTCGTATGCCGTCGACTCGGGTGCCGGCCCACCAGTGAAGGCCGCTCCCGGAACGAGCACGCGGTCAAGCACGCGGCGGACCCGTGCTCGATTGCGAGCGAGTTCCGGCACGATCAGGGCGAGCCGCTCGTCTGACTGCTCCTGCAACCTTTGCGCGGCCCAGCGTGCGGCGGTTTCGAGTTCGGCGTCGAGGTCGTTGCATTCGACGACCTGAGCGTCGAGCGCCCCGTTTTCGGGCACTGCAGGACGCACGGTGACGCGCGCGCCCTGGCCCGAGATCCGCTTGACGAAGGCCTCCTGTGCCGGCGTGCAGCGGTCGAAGCCGATGAATTCGACCGGTGTGGCGCTGGCTGGCGGGCCAACGGTCAGCGACGCCTGAGCGGGATCGAGCCAGCCGCCCTGGTCCAGCCACCGGCCGAATTCGACCGCCCAGCGGCCGAACGACTGGACCTCCGGGCTTGAATCCTCGACCAGGACCCGGACCGGGATGCGGTAGGCATGGAGCAGCTCCCAGGATCGTTGCGCCACGGCACCCAGCCCAGACGGCAGCAGGACCGGTCTCAGGTCGACATCGCGGCGGACGATCCGCTCCCAGACGATCAGGCCGTGGCCCGTGTCGAGCCAACGTGCTGCCGTCCGACCCGCCGCCCGGTCCAGGTCGAACTGGCGCCGCAGCAACTCGGACCAAGTGACGACGTCCGGCGTCTCCCAGACACGCAGGCCACGCGCCTGACAGGCCGCGTCATGACGTGCGCGCAGAAAATGGGCGAGGCGGCGCGTCGGCGCGACATACGTCGTTCCGGTCTGCAGCCCGGCAGACGCGACGCGTATTTTACCTTTATAATTCAGTGAGTTATTAGACAAGCCTGATAATCTGATTGAGGTCAGGCTTCGACCGCCCGCAACGGCGTCGGTCGCGAGACCGGTTCGTCGCCGGCCGCGTAGTTGTCGAGCAGTTCTTCCATCCGGCCAAACACGTCGGACAGCACTTCGGGTTCCGGCAGGTTCGTAACGCGAAAATGCGTGTTGTACGCCACGTTGAAGCTGGTGCCCGGGGCGACCAGCACGTGCTTGTGCTCGAGCAGGTCCATGGCGAACCGGCGGTCGTCGAATCCCGGCAGACGCTGCGTGTCGACGCCTACAAAGGCGTACAAGGCGCCGCGCGGCACGGTGAGCGTGAGGTACTTGCTGCGCGCCACTGCGTCCACGATGGCCTTGCGGGACTCGTACAGGCGTCCGCCGGGGCGGATCAGTTCCTTGACGCTCTGGTATCCGCCGAGCGCCGTCTGCACGGCCCACTGGCCAGCAACGTTGCTGCAGAGCCGCAGTGACGACAGCAGTTCGAGCGCCGACAGGTATTCGCGGGCATTCTCGAGGTCGCCCGAGAACACGGCCCAGCCCACGCGATAGCCGCAGGCTCGATAGACCTTCGACAAGCCGCTCATGGTGCAGCAGAGCGTGTGATGCGCCAGCGTGGCCATCGGCACGAACTCGGCACCGTCATACGTCATCTGGTCGTAGATTTCGTCGGCGAAGATCACCAGGTGGTGCTTCTCGGCGATGCGCGCGATGGCCTCGAGCACTTCCCGGGGGTAGACCGCGCCAGTGGGATTGTTCGGATTGATCACGACGATGGCGCGCGTGCGCTTCGTGATCAATGATTCGATTTCTTCCGGGTCCGGCACGAAGCCGCGCTCCGGGCGACAAGGATAGTGGACGGCTCGCCCGCGGTTCAGGTTCACAGCCGCGGTCCAGAGCGGATAGTCGGGGCTCGGGACCAGCACTTCCTCGTCAGCCGCGAGCAGTGCCCGCAGCGTGAGATCGATCAGCTCGCTGACACCGTTGCCGATGAAGACTTCGTCAGACGTGACACCGCGGACTCCCCGCTCCTGCTGCTGCATCACCACGGCCTCGCGTGCCGGGAAGATGCCCTTCTGGTGGCAGTAGCCCTCAGCCGCGCGCAGGTTCTCGATCATGGCAAGACGCATGGTCTCGGGCGTGCGGAAGCCGAAGGCGCCGGGGTTGCCGATGTTGAGCGAAACGATGTCGTAACCCATGCGCTCCATTTCCTGGGCGCGACGGGCGAGCTTGCCGCGGATCTCGTAGCGGACGTTGGCGAGGCCGGGACTCGGCCGGACGGAACGGGTGGACATGGTCGCGATGCCTGGTGCCTTGCTGGACGAAGGGTTCGTCCGCGAATTATCGCACCAGTCAGAGGCCGAGGACGATGCCCACTCCACAAAGGCTGAGGGCGGCGCCGGCCAGGGCGTGGACATACCGCTCGGCCGAGGCCAGCGGCAGTTTCTCGAGGCCGCGCGTGGCCAGGTAAACGATTGCCATCATCGTCACGATCGTCGCCGTCGCGAACGCCAGGACCACCACCGTGAGGCCCCACCAGCTGTGCTGGGATGCCGGGTACATCAACAGCGGGATCAACGCCTCGCACGGGCCCAGGATGAAGATCACGAACAGCGCCCACGGCGTGATGCTGCGAACGTTGTCGGTGTCGAGTTGTAGGTGAACGTGCGCGTGCTCGTCCCGCGTGTGATGGCCGTGTGCGTGCCGGTGGCGCGTGCCGTCGGAGTGGATGTGTTCGTGGGAGTGCTTGCGGCTGCGATACGCCTGCTTGAGTCCCCAGGCCATGTAGACGAGGCCGAAGGCGATCAACGCCCAGGCCGCGAGGTCGCCGCGCAGGCCCTCGAGCCACTGCAGCCGGTGCAGCGACGCGCCTACCGCGATGCCGACGAAACCGATGACGATGGATCCGAGCACGTGGCCGACGCCACAGAACGCGGTCACGAGCATCGTCTTGCGGCGCGTCCAGTTGCGCGCTGCCGACATCGCGACGAATGGCAGGTAGTGGTCGGGCCCGAGAACCGTGTGGACGAAGCCGATCGAAACGGCTGTCAGCACCAGCAGGACAAGTTCCATGTTCATGCGTTGTCTCGTCGCTGCCCCGTGATGACGCAGCGATCAAGCCCGCAGATAACCACAGGGTTGGACAGATTCCAACCACGGGATTCCCCTACAGGACCTCGGACGTTTTCCCGAGCTCGGAAAGACAGGCACGCGATAGGCACGGGCGGTCGATCCAGTCGTATTCCCCGGGCGCGGAAAGGCAGACACGCACCCGGGGAATACGACTGGATCGACCGCCTGATGGCCGGCGCCTGGGCTCGTTTTCGGCGCACCGAAAACGTCGCACGGCGCAAGCGTGTGCAACCGTGCGCAAGTGCGAGTTCGGTACCGGATCCGACCCCTGCGACTATCGGCTCGCCCGCAACGCCTTGTGCGCCGCGACGATACGCGCCCGCTGCAGCGCCGGGTCCGGCTCCGGCACGGCGGCCAGCAAGTCGCGCGTGTACTGCGCCTGCGGGTCGCCGAAGATGGCAGCGCGACTCCCCTGCTCCACCAGCCGTCCCTGGCACAACACGGCGACTTCGTCGCAGAGGTGCCGCACCACGGCGAGGTTGTGACTGATGAAGAGCAGCGACATCTGGTACCGCTCGCTGAGTTGGTGCAGCAGGTTGACGATCTGCGCCTGCACCGACACGTCGAGCGCGCTCACGGCCTCGTCGCAGACCAGGAGGCGCGGCCGGGCAACGATCGCACGCGCTATCGCGACACGCTGGCACTGGCCACCGCTCATTTCGTGCGGGTAGCGGTTGGCGAAGGCCGCTGCAAGCCCAACCTCCGACAATGCCGCACGGATGCGGTCCTGCGCGGCAACGGAAGCTACGGGACCGGCCAGTGCCTGCAATGCCTCGCCGACCGCCTGCCCCGCCGTCATGCGTGGATCGAGGCTGCCGAACGGGTCCTGGAAGACCACCTGCATCTCGCGCCGCAGCGACCGCATCGCCGTCGCGTCGTCGTAATCGACGGTGCGGCCTTCCCACGCCACTCGCCCTGCCTGCGCGCGCACAAGCCCGAGCACGACGCGCGCGAGCGTCGACTTGCCCGACCCGGACTCACCGACGACACCGAGCCGGCCACCTTCGCGAATCGCGATGGACACGTCGGACAATGCGTCGAGCGTGCGTGCCGGCGCGAGCAGTCCCGCACCCCGCAGCGTGTAACGAACGCTGGCACGCTCAACCTGCAGCAAGGGCGGCGGCGTGCTCATGCGTACTCAGCTGATGAGTGCAGCGGCCGATGACAGGCGACCGCGGTGATCGGCACGCCTCGCACAGCGATCGGAATACTCGACTCATCCGCCGCGGCCCCGACCTGATTACGACCAGTGTACTGCGTCAGTTCGGGGCGCGATTCGCCACAGGCGGCCACCGCACGTTCGCATCGCGGCGCAAATGCACATCCCGGCGGCCGTGCGGAGGGTTGTGGCGGGTCGCCCGGGATCCCGACGAGTCGCGACCGATCGTCACCGTGCAGCCGCGGCACGGCCGCCAGCAGGGCCGCCGTGTAAGGATGTTGCGGCGCGAAAAACATTTCGTCCGTCGTCGCGGTCTCGACGATCCGGCCCGCATACATGACTGCGACCCGGTCGGCGAGGCCAGCCACCACGCCGAGATCGTGAGTGATGATCAGCACACCTACGCCCCGATCACGCACTCCCGCCAGCAGTTCGAGGACGCGCGCCTGCACGCTGACGTCGAGCGCAGTGGTCGGCTCGTCAGCGAACAGCAACTTTGGCGCGCACATGAGTGCAGCCGCGAGCGCGACGCGCTGGCGCATCCCGCCCGAGAGCTCGTGCGGGTACTGGCGCAAACGCGCCTCCGGCTGCGGGATATCAACCTCCGCCAGCGCCTGCAGCGCACGCTCGTGGGCTTCGGCGCGGGTGGCGAGGCCGCGGTCGACCAGGCCTTCCGTCAACAATGTCTCGATGCGCAGGTGCGGCGTGAGCGAACTCAGCGGGTCCTGCGACAGCAATCCGATGCCGGTACCGCGCACTCTGTTGAGCGCGCGTTCGTTCGCACCGATCAATTCCTGGCCGGCAAACTGCGCCGAGCCACCTGCCGCGCCATTCGACGCCAGCAAGCCAAGGCACGCCATCAGCACCTGGGTCTTGCCGGATCCCGACTCACCGACGACGGCGAGGCATTCACCGGCGCGGAC
>Ga0079037_100000318_pt1 | contig 20658 bp, 19 predicted proteins | sample Mud3Dept4metaG_FD_71479 | JGI IMG/M metagenome (GOLD analysis project Ga0079037, IMG submission 71479) | Freshwater wetland microbial communities from Ohio, USA, analyzing the effect of biotic and abiotic controls - Mud 3 Core 4 Depth 4 metaG | ecosystem: Environmental > Aquatic > Freshwater >... | reverse complement strand
TGGGCTGAGCCGCACCACGGCGTCGTCGGTGACCGTGATGCCGTCCTCGACGTTGGCGGCGTAGATGCCCGGCTGGTTGCGGATGACGGTGGGGACGTCCGTGACGGTGACGCTATCGGCGACGTCCACGTAATAGGCGACGGTGGTGAGCGTGACCGTCGCCTCGTCCACGACGGTGACCGTCTCCCAGCGGTCAATCGCCGGGTGCGGCGTCAGGATGGCCTGGTCGATATACAGGTCATGCGCGACCGGACTGCCGGCCGTGACGTGGGTGATGCGGATCTGCAGTTCGCCGGCCGACCAGTAATCGGCACCCGCCAGGAGCGAATGCTCGACCGTGTAGTCGGTCCCCGAAGACGGCAGATCGGTGGTATCCGCCGTCAGGTTGTCCCACTGGCTCAGCGTGTAGTTCCACTGCTGGAGCTTGACGCGATGGCCGACGTTGCCGAGGTAGTGCCCGACGAAGCGGAACGTCGCCGCCCGGTTGACGGGCACGTCGTGGTAGATGAGGTCGACCGTGAAGCCGGGGGTGCCCGCCACTTCCTGCACATGCAGGTCAGTGCCGTTCACCGTCCAGGTGTCGTCGGCCGTGCCGCTAATCCAGGTCCCGACGACCGTGCTGTAGAGGTCGGCCTCCCACCACGCACGCAGCCGGAACGCCGTCGCCTCCGAGACGGTGACCGTGTCGCTGACGGCGCGAACCTGCCCCCATACGAGACTCGTCGCCTCGGTGACGGCCACGCTGTCACTGACGAGACGCTCGGGATTCAGCCCGACCCGCGCGACGTCGGCCACGCTGATGGCGTCGGCGGCCGAAGGCGTGAATCGCACGGTGGCGAGGGTGACCGTCGCGTCGTCCGTGACGACGATGTCGTCGCCCACGTCGACGCTGTAGCTGTGCTCGATGGTGGCGAGCTCGCCCGTGGCCTCATCGGTCACCGTGACGGCGTCACTCACGTCCACCGAGAGGTGAACGGTGGCGAGGGTGACCGTGGCGACATCGGCCACGCTGACCGCATCACTGACCAGGCGCTCAGGATTCAGGCCGAGGCGGGTCGCTTCGGTGACGCTGACCGCATCACTGGCGTCGATGGTGAACCGCACCGTGGCGCGGGTCACGGTCGCCTCATCACTGACCGTGACGGCGTCACCGACGTCGATGCTGTAGCTGTGCGTCACCTCGGTGAGCGCACAGGTGGCCTCGTCACTGACCGTGACGGCGTCGAACACCTCGGGCTTCAGGCGTGCCGTCGCCAGGGCGAGCGTCGATTCGTCGGTGACCGTGACGTCGTCGCCCACGTCGGCATGGACATGAACGAGCGCGAGACTGACGGTGGTCACGTCTTCGACGCGGACGGGCCGGTCCTCGTCCCATGCCAGCGTGCCGCCGTCCACGACCGTCAGGTCGTCGCCGACGGTCACGGTCATCAGGTTCGCGGGTGGCGTGATGAAGTCGGTGGTGACGTCGTCCGTGACGGTCACGTCCTCGCCGACGTCGATCTTCAGGCGGGCCGTGGCGAGGCTGGCGGTGGCGTCGTCGGTGACGGTAACGTCGTCCGCGCCAACGGGCGCATACTCGTGGTCGATCTCGGTGAGTTCGCCCGTGGCCTCGTCCGTGACGCTGATGCTGTCGAACGTCTCGGGCTTCAGCCGGGCGGTGGCGAGTTCGGCGGTTAGGTCATCGGTGACCGTGACGTCGTCGCCCCCGGTGGGCTTGTAGCGCGCGGTCGCCAGACTGCCGGTGCCTTCGTCGCTGACGGTGACGCTGTCGCTGGCGGTGGGCTTGTAGCGCACCGTGGTCGCGGTGACCGTGGGCACGTCGGCCACGGTGACACTATCGGCGGCACTGGCGGCCAGTGGGGCGGCGGGCTTCAAGGCCACCGTGGAGACGACATGCGTGCCGGCGCTACTCGAGGTGGCGGCGAGCGTGCTTGTAGTCGCAGACGCCGCAAGGCCCACGCTGTGGTAGTAGGCGCTCGCGCCGCCGTCGGCCCCGGTATTGTCGTTGGCGAACGCCACCTCGGTCCACGTCCCGCCGCTCGGTGTGGTGGCCGAGAAGTCGCCGCCCGTGCTGTTATCCCCGAAGCTGGCGAACGTCAGCAGGGCACGAGGATCACCCCCGGCTGACGCGGTGACGTTGCTGAAGGCACACGAGCCACCAGCCGCCGTCGTGACGGTCGTAATGGCCTGCGCGTCGACTGCGTCACCGCTCGGGATGCAGCCCCGGATGCCGATGATGACGCCCTGGCCCCGGTCGCCGCCCGTGCGGGCGAAGACGGCTTGCGTCCCGCTGCCGTTGTAGCGCCACCACCAGACCTGGCCCGACGCCACGCCGGCCGTCGAGTCCGTGTCGCCCGTCAGCGACTCGTGAATCGTGGTCCACGTCGCATTGGTGCAGCCGACGTTGCTGCGGAGAGCCAAGAAGGCGACGAAGATGTCGCCGGTCTGCCGGTCGGTGGGAAAGGCGCAGGTGATGTCGCCGGAGGAGACGACCGTCGAGAGTGCGCCGACCTGAAAGGTATACGCCATTTAGCCCTCCGGCGGCGGGTCGGCCCCGGTGTGCGCCAGGGTGGCCTGCTGGGCCGACGCCGTCGGGGTAGGCGCGTCTGCCGGCCAGTCGGCCGGGGGCAACGCCGGCTCTGGCGCCGCGCGCGACACCGGGGTCAACGCCACGGTGGCCACATCCACGACGGTCACGGCATCCTGCTGGCCCATTGCCCTACCACACGGCGCCCGTCTCGAAATCAATGTGCCCGGATCGGAGCGCGGTATCGACGGCGAACGGGTAGCGCCGCTTGGCCACGCCCGTCCAGCCGGTCTTCGCCAGAATGCCCTCAGCCATGATGGCCTCGCACCAGGCGAGGTCCGATGTCCCCATGATGCGCTGATAGCCCTCGAGGCCGGCGTCGATGACGGCGCGCGGCGCGTCAAAAATCTTGTAGGCGGTAATCTCGGCCCCGCCCAGGCGCGGCAGCGTGTAGCGGTCGGCCGTCTTCGCCTGCGCCTCGATCAGCGACATGTGAATCATCACGCAGCCGGTCGGCACCCCATCCGCCCAGACCAGGTCGCCGGGCTTCCACGCCGGCTTCCCGTTCGGGAGCGAAATGTAGGGACCCGTGCCACGCCCCCGGTAGATCATCGGCTCGCTGCGACACCCCGGGCGACACGGGCACGTCGTGTAGTGCGTGCCCTTGACGTGGTAGAGCGCGGACACGACCGGGATGCCCTCGGCCCGGCGCTTGTTCTGCTCGATATAGCCGCGCAGTTTCAGGAACAGGTCGGGCGGGACGAGGTTGTCGTCCTCCACGAGGACGAGATATTCCACGCCGCGCTCGAGCGCCGCCGTCACAATCAGATTCTGCGCGTCGTGCGTGAGGTAGCCGAATGGCGTCATCTGGGAGTTGTGCCAGTTCGTCGGCACGACCAGGCCACCCCAGGCGTTGTGCCACTCCATGCGGATCTTGCCGAGCGTGGGGGTGCCGACGAGCACCTTGACCTTGGTTGGGCCGTCGCCCTTCACCTCGATCACCTCATCGGCCAGGCGTCGGAGACGGGTCGTCATGATGGGCACATCTGGCACGCCTTGCCCCGGCAGCGTTCGAGGACGGCGTTGAAATCGGTATCGCCGTAGGCCGGCACGCGGGTATACGCCAGCACATGCCAGACGACGGGCTTGTAGACGGTCCACAGGGGCGAGCGCGTGTCCCAGTAGCCCCACGTCTGCTCGTTCGACGGGTTGCAGTGTGTCGGGTCCTGAATGTAGCGATAGCCGACCCCGTAGGGCGCGCTGATGTAGAGCGCGCCGCCGGGCTGCACGATGCGATGCAGCTCGGCCATCGTGTCGATGGTGAGGTGGGGCGGGACGTGTTCCCAGTAGTGGGACATCGCCGCAGCCCGAGCGCAGGCCGTCGGCAACGGCCAGGGAAAGCGCCACAGGTCGTGGACGATGTCCACCCCTGGCAACCGCCGGCGGTCGATCCCGACCCAGTCCGGCCCTTGCTTGTTTGCCCCGCACGCGACGTCGAGGCGGATGCCCGCGCGACGACGACACAGCGCCGCCACGCGGGGAGAGAGATGAGCCCGCGCCATACGACCTCTAGCTGAAGCGCAGGTCGTAGGTCGCTGACAACGTCTGGTCCGTGGTCTTGGCCGAACTCGAGAAGGTCGTGGCGCACGCCATCGACCCGCCCGTATCGGTCGCGTAGAGCGCAATCGTGCCCAACGTCGTATTGGCCTCGTTGGTGGCCCAGGACGCCGTCGACCGGAGCGTGCCGTTGGCGACGAAGCTCTTACTGCCCGCCTTGCGGGTCTGCTCCGTGCCGAGGCTGTCGTCGCCCGAGGCCGGCGCCGCCGTCTGCGCGGCGACACAGATGTAGTTCACCTGGCTGCTGTTGGCCACGCCTCCCACACAGCCACAGATGTAATGGGCGAACCCGGTGTCCGTGATGAGGTTCTCCACCCAGCCGGAATCGCCCACGACCGCGCCGGTGGCGGCGTCGTGGAGTTGGGCGCGGATGAAGCCGCGCACGGAAATCGTTTCTGCGTGTTGCTTGCGTCGGGGCATGGTGCGGTGTCCTTTCATGGTGTCAGAACGTCGTCGTCCAGCGGTTGGTATAGTCACGGGCCGCAATCGTCCAGTTGGTTGCGGCGACCGAAGAGAAGTCGACCGTCACGTCGTCCGTGACGCTGATGAGTTCGTAGAGCAGCGCCGGCTCCCAGAGTTGGTATTCATACGCGCCGATGTCTGGCGCGGACCCGACGGGCACGAGGTGGCCGAGGAGATCCGCCGTCAGGCCCACATCCACGCCAGCGTTGCGGCCGGGCGAGGTGAGTTGCAGGGTAAAGTCGTCGTTATCGGGGTCTGAGAAGAGTGGGTCAATCCAGAGCCCGTGCTCGTCAAATCCGGTATCGCTCTTGTAGACGGCCTGGTCGTTGTAGTGATAGTAAGCACCATCGACGGACGCATACCATTGGGTGCCGCCAATACTTTCGTACCAGAGGTTGTAATCACAGTTCAGGATTTGCGTCGAGTTGGACAGAAATACGCCCCCGGCCATGTCCACGCCGATGTTGTTAGTAATTGTGACATTCGCAATCGCATCCCCATCCACTATGATGGCAACGCCCGAGCCGGTATAACTGGCATGAGCATGACCGATCGTGTTATTTGCAATGATGACGTCGTCCGCATAGTCGTAGACGTTGATGCCCGTGCCAGCTAAGTGGACGATTTGATTGTAGGAAATCTCAATACCGCTCACACTGGCAGTCGCGTCCAAACATCCCACCACCACGCCTGGACCGTTCAATGAGAAGTCTTGGTAGGCGGCCGTCGTAGAGAGACTGTTGCGACGGATAATGTGGTTCTGGCTGACCCCAGTGCCGCTGCCCTTACAATCAATCTGACCCCAATAACAATTGAAGATCACGTTGTCTTCCACGACGCCATTCTCGACCGTCTCTCCAGTTCCCGCCCACAAATGGACGCCGTGTTCACCAGCCTCTGAAATTGTGCAATGGGTCACCCACGCGTCTGAGGCTTTCACGCACACGGCATCGCTTGGATACGTCCGAATGAAGCCTGCATGATGCACGGAACATCCAGTCACCGTTGCATGACTCCCGTTGACCAGTAGGGCATGTCCGGTTGTCAATCCGACGTCCAAATCCTGCACGGTGATATAGCTTTTGGCGTTCACATTGACGGCGTTGGCCCTCATTCCTGCTTCGACCGTTGCATAGCGGGTATCTGGGTCGCTCGCTGCATACACCACGACGGCAGTCCCACTAGCGTAGTAGTCGTATTCAGCGACCACGTCATCGACAGTCGTTTGTGCAATCCCTCTGGTAATCACGTTGGTAGTCAATGCGACGAACCAGATTGGACCACCAGTTGTAGATGAGGCCTGCCAGCGATTCCCACCGAGCGTCTCCCAATTTGTGACGACTGTTGATCCGCGAATGATAGGATCGGCACCGCTCCCATAGGTCCCGAACACGATGGGATGGCCACTGGTGCCGCTAGATGGCACCGTCAGGGTTTCCCGCCATGTCTCTCCGCGCTTGAACAGAATCTGGTCGTCTGGATACAGTGTCTGCGCGTTCACCTTGGCGATGGTGGCCCACGCAGCATCGGTGGCTAGCCCCGAGGCGTCATCGCTACCAGCGGGATCGATATAGAACGTCGCTGGAATGGGCCGGACGCGGACGGTCGCCGCCTCGGTAATGCTCAGAGTGTCGGCTACCGCCACGGTATTTAGAGACGTCTGCCACCCATCGGTGCTGACATTGACGTCATCAAAATAGAGCGTGACGGCCCGCGCGTTGTCCCCATCCCCACATCGAAAATCGCGTGGGCCGGTGTAATGGGTCCCTGTGAGGGACCCGCTGCCGATCTCGATGCCATTCCGTCGCCACGCCCAGAGGTTGTTGGTATCGTCGTAGTAAACCTCGATGCGATACCACACCCCGGTCGATGTCGTCGTGCCCACCACGGACGTTTGAGCGCTGCCGTTGTTGTAATACGACAGGTACATGCCGAGCGAGCCGCTAGTCTGATTCAGCTTGACGGTGTAGACCGTGCTGAATGCCGTATTCTGTGCGCTGAACAGATCGACGTTCTGCCCATCAGCGAGCCCTTCAGCGGCGATGTAGACCCAGAAATGGCTGTAGGAGATGGCATTGTCGCCTGCGGTGCGCCACCGCGCCCGGCTATTGAAGTTGGGGGATACCTTATCGACTTTGAGGAGATGGCTACTGCCGCCCAGTGGGTCGGTAATGTCTGTACTGTCAGCGTCGAGCGTGCTTCCCGACCCTAACACACCCACCCATGCGTTGAGATCGGTGCGACCGGTGCCTGCTGTCGTGAAGGCATACCCGCCGGGGCTAACGGCGTTCCACGTTTCATTGCAGAGGTCTTTTGATCCGACGGCCCCAGTCGAAAGGGTGACCGTGGGGACGTCGGTGACGGTGCTGGTGTCGGCCACGCTGGGCGTGAGGCGCACGGTGGCGAGCGCCGCCGTGGGCACATCGGCCACCGTGACCGCTTGGTCCACCGAGACGGTGTAGCCCGCCGCGCCCGCCGCCTTGTAGGTGGCGATGGTGGCTGTCCAGCCATTCCAGTCCGTTGCGTGATTGTCGTGGGACCAACTGGCGCTGCTGGTGACCTGACTCGTCAGGATGCGATAGCTCGCCTGACCGCCCGTGATCGTGGTGCCATCGTTCTCGACATAGAGTTCGGTGTAATCGGTCGGCGTCGAGCAGTTCAGGGTCGAATCGTTGATGTCCAGTTCACAGACGGCAATCGCCAGCATATCCGCCTGGCTGTTCTGGGCCGCCGCCGTGACGGAGGCATCCGTCGTTGGCCCTCCCCCCACATCGACCCCGCTCGTGGTCTGGTCGAACCAACTCGTCGCGGCGATACCCGAAAACTCGACCAGACACCAGTTGGCATAGAACGGATACGGTCCTCCACCCGAGCCATCGCCTACGATGGTGGTGATAAACGTGCCGCTCGATTTGGCAATCTTGCACGAGGATATCGTGGCCTTGATATAGGGACTCGGCTCGGGGGGATAGATGCACCGCGCATCACGGGTATAGGTATTCGTCGGACTCGTCTGATTGTCGGAATATTGCGCCCCCCAGAGTTGGAGAGCGCCCGAATACATTCCGCTCACACCGAAGACGTGATTATTGACCGTGGGATTCGTGCCCCACGTATACGAGTCCGAGGTCGCATTCGAGGTTTGTTGCTTCCCCGAATCGCGAACATAGGCAATCGCCACTAAATCGCCTCCAGCGTAATCGCCGTCGTCAGCGTCTGCGCGACAATGGCTGTTACGCGCACATCCGACCCGCGCAATTTGACGCGCCCGTTCGGGCCAGCCTCACCGGGCCACGTCTGCGAGAGTCCGCAGGTCGTCACGGGCTGCCCGTCACGGCCCAGCAGGACACCACCGGGAAACGTCGTGCGTCGGATTTCCTGCCACGACGCCCCGTTGTCCCGACTCCACTCCGTGACGACGGTCAACGCGAGGTCGCTCGTCGTCCCGCCCCAGGCCACGCGGGTGAAGGTAATTCGGAATCCCTCACTCGACCCCGGCAGCGTCGTCAGTTCCACCGGGCCATACGTGCCGGGCGGGTAGGTGGCCTCGGGCACCGTGCGCGAGGTCATCGCGGCCTCTCGAAGATCTTGGTGTCGTCTTCCGGCCGGGGCGGCAGCGGATAATTCCGCAGCACGACGACGTTGCGCCCGTAGCCGATGAGCGGTCCCGTCAGCGCCATGCCAGACGTCGAGGTGTTGAACTCATACTCGAAGGCGCTAATTCGCACAGGTGCGCCTGTCGAGTCGAAGGCATCCACGGGCACGCGCCACCACAGCCGCGTCGGCGGCAGCGACTCCTGCGCCATCCACAGCGAGAACGCCATCCACGTCCCGCTGAGGTCTTTACTCGACCGCCCCAACCCGTCGATGCTGTTCTGCGCCTTCCAGTCGGCCCAAATCGGATCGCTCGCAGGCCGCGCCATTTCATAACGCACCCAATAGCGCGTCCACTCTTTCACGCGAGTGCGCGGGCCGTCATAGCCCAGTGCGCCCCCGCCACCGGGAGGCTTGTAGGGGTCGCCTGCGGTCAGCCCTTCGGGATTCGGCGTCGAGGCCAATGCCCCGGAGGCATGAGGGCGACTGAGAAACGGCAGGGCGTTATTGAGCATCGCGGCGTTAGTCCACGTCAAGAACCGCTTGTCGCCGTTCAGCCGGATCTGAAACGTCTTCATGGCCCGGAGCACGCCACGATTCGTGACCCACTCCTCGCCATACCAGAAGTCCCAGACGAACAGGATGTCTCCGCTCGTGAAGTTCGCCACAGGCATTCGCAACTGCTCGCCCTGTGGGATCGACGTGCCCTGCCCCTCGACCGGGTTCCGCACGTATTTGGCCGCGTCCATTGCGGGGTCATAAACGAAGAACAGCGAGGGCGTGCCCGGCGCGGCTTTCTTGAGGCTGTTGATCTGCGCCTGCGTGCGGAGCGACCATGCGCCGACGCGCTGCGGCAGCGCCACGAGCGTGTCGTAGTAGGTATGGCCGTCGCCCGACGCGAGCTGCACCGTGGGCGTCCCTGGTGGGGCGGGTTGCCCCAGCACGGTCACCGCCAGCGCCAGCATCCCGGTCAGAACACGCATAGCACTACCCGCCGTGGCTCTCCGTTCACGATGGCCGACGTGTCGAACCACGTCACCGCTTGCGGAGCAATGGCGTCGCAGGGGCCGCTGGTGGTCCCACTCGCATAAAAGGGTTGCTCGCGGCCGACACCCCCTCGCCCGTCGGCCCCATCGCGGCGACCTTCGCCGTATATTGCACGGTCGCGCTGACCGGCACGCCGACCAGTTTGTCGGTCAGATCCTGCGTGATGACATTCGCCACGGGTGTGGGCTTCCCCAGATCGGCCACACTCACGGGCGACGTCGCGCCCGGCGCGAAGAACCGCACCTCATACTTGGCGACCATCACGGTCCCGTCCGGCAGCGTCACGCCGTGGTCGGCGCTCGCGGTGTAGACGATCTCGGTCGGATTGACGACCGCCGTCTGCGCCCATGCGGGGCCGCCGACGAGCAGGAGTGTCACCATCATCAGCAGTCGCTTCATCAAATCACCTCTTCTTGCGGGGCTGTTGCCGTTTCCAGGTCCGTCGACAGGCATCACACCGCTCGCGCAACACGCTGCCGCGCGCAAACGTCCGGCCGCAATCCCGACAGGTCGTCTCGCGCAACCGGCCCGGCCCCCGGCGTCGTGGCCCGTCGGCGCGGCGTTCGATGGCACGCAGCCGATGCTCGATGGCTTGCAAATAGGCCAGCACCGTCTCGAGCACCTTCACCAGGTCCATCCACCCGTCACCGCCATCGAATCTTCAGGCCCTTCTGCAACTCCCCCTGGAGCGCAGCACTCGACGTGCTCACGGCCGTCACGAGTTCCCCGCCACGCGCCTGCGCCGAATCTAACAGACTCACAATCTGGTCGAGCTTGGCCTCGATGCGATGGGGCCAGTCGACGTCACTCGGCAGGGGTGCCGCCGGGCAATCGCCGGGCACGGGGGTCGGCGGCTCGCCCGGCTCCGGCTCATCGGGCATGGGCTGCTCACCCTCGCGGGCCACCAGGCCCGGCAGGCCGTAGCGCACCCAGACGACGTCGCTGCGTTCCTGGGTCTGGCTGTGGCCGTAGCGGGCGCGCGTCGAGACGAACAGGCCCAACAGGTCGCCCCGCTGTGGCCCGGCCCAGGCACGGTCGATGGGCCAGTTCTCCTTGTCGGTGGCCCATTCCGCGCGCGGAAAGAGCTTGCGCGTTTGCGCCGGCCGCAGGTAGTGCAGGGTGCGCGCATACCACTGGCCCTGCCATTGGAAGATGCCCCAGACGTTGCCCTCGGCCGGCGTCGGGTCGGGCTGGTCCGGCGTCAGCATCCACTGCGGCCAGATGCCACTCTTGCTGTGCGGACAATCCAGCGTGCCCGCATCATCGCCGTGATACCAGGCGTTGTCGCCCATGCGCGACGTGATGGGCCACGCCAACACGTTGCGGTCATTCGGGCCGATGACGACGACCTGGTCGAGGGCAGGAGCAGCCATTAGTTGAGCGTCGTCCAGACGACATCGAAATGCGGTGATGCCCGGAACATCCCAGGACTCACCGCCGTGGATGGATACGTGCGCGAGAACGGGTGCAGCCCGCACTTCCGGTAGAACGCATTGGCGAACTCGCTACAGAAGAACGCTTCCTCGTTCTCGAGCGCCGACCGCCCAGCCTTCAGGAAGGTAAATAACTGTTTCCAGTCATACGGTCGGCCCTTCACGGTGCCATACCAAGCGATGCCGGCGTCGAGGTCGAAGATGTCGTTCGGGCGCAGCACCTCGACCAGGCCATCGAGCCGCAGCGGGTAGTTGCTCACGCCTTCACCGTCTCGGCTCGCTAGCGCGCGTTTGTTGCCGATGAAGCACTCCACGTGGCTGATGTAGCTAAACGTCTTGACCCGGATGGCCCAACTGAAGAGCGACGACCCTTGATAGAGCAGGCAGTCACCGGGCACGAGGATGTCAGGCGTAAAGGCGATCGCGTCTACCATGTGCAGTTCACCATTCGACCCGTCCTCCCACAAACCAGCCTTTGGTTTTTTCCCAGTAGTAGCGCGCCCAGGCGCTCCACGTCGCGCGGTCCGTCTCGATGCCCGCTTCCACTTCAATCCACTCCGGCCCGGCCTCGACCTCGACGTGCTTCTCCCGCGCCGCGTCGTCGGCCTGCGCCTTGGCGAGGCGTTCAATCTCAGCCTTCCCCATCTCGGTCAGGCTCTTATCGCTCGTGGTGGGCATCCACCGCCTCCCACGTCACCAGCCGTGCCGCCGGCCGGATGTCGAGATGCACGAACGTCCGATACTTCCCCAGCCCGCGTATCTGACTCCCCGGCTGTCGCGCGACCGTCATCGCCATCTGCCACCAGTCCTCGGGGTCATGCATCTCCGGCCGTTTCAGGTCCAGGGCGCGGCCGTAGAGGTGCTGGCTCCACCGCGCTCCGCCCACCTTCGCGTTGTGCATTGGGGTCCGGTAGGCACTCAGCACCCGCAGCGGCTGATGCCCCGCCATCGCCCGCAGGGCCTCGAACTCCGTCGCCAGCACGATCGCCCGATGCGCCCAGCCCTTCGGATACGGCGTCCCGTCGTGGCAGCCGAGTTCGCTCCACCAGAGGTGGGCGCTGACGCGCTCCCAATCCGGCCACCGCCCGGCCGCAGCAGTCGCACCAGGTGATCCGGCCGTCGTCATCGAGGTATCGGTCATCGGCTCCGCACCAGGGGCATCGGATCATCCGCCGCCCCGCACATGCTCCAGCCACCACCGGATCAGTTCCATCAGCATGAACCCGCCCGCGCCGCCACTCCCGATGCCCCAGGCCAACTGCGTATTCGACCACCGAGGCGATGGGCTCGTGCTCAGGCCATCGCCGCCCAGGTCGTAGGGACATCTGGCCCGGTGGGACGCGAGCGTCTCCGACAGTTCCCGCACCTGTTCGAGCAGGTGGTCGGTGCTGTGCGCTGTCTCCCGCATCCCGGCGATGTGCTCGGCATGGGTATTGACCCGGCCGTTCAGCGAGTCCAGCCGACGATTGATGCCGTCGAAGCCGGCGCGCATCTCATCACGTAACAGGGCAAAGACCCGCTCCATGTTGTCTCCGTCGCCATCGGTCACCCGACGTCTAGGCACCATCGCCATCGACTCCGCGAGCATCAGTCGTCTCCTGCATCTCACGAGCCAAACGCATAGGCCACATCCAACGCCTCGAGGCGGATGACAAACGTCTGGGGGTCGAACTCGTGGCGCAGAATCATGGCGGGGCGATCCGTCCATCCCGCACTATCGAGGCCATCGGGATGCGACACCAGCACCAGGTCCCCGAGGTCAATCGTCAGGGCACCCATGTCGCTCGTCCACTTCACCACCCGGTAGGGATACTTGCGGCGGGCCAGCCGCCGCTGGGCGATGTCGGCCGCCATCGTCGCCGTCCGGCAGGCATAGAGGTCGAGGCTATAGGGCTTGACCTCGCCCAGTTCCGTCTGCAACGTGGCGTCCTCTTCCGTGCCGGTCGACTCCCAGGCGGCATCGGTGTAGTTGTGGTCGTAGCGATAGTCGATGTGCGTCTCGATGACGGTGGTGTCGTCCTCGACGGAGAAACTGTCGGCCAGGATGCCGAGTTGCGCGGTATACCGGGGCAATCCCGTCAACGCTTGCGTCTCGTCCAGCACCTTGACGACGAACTGGGACTTGCGCGAGAACCCGCAGTAGCAGTCGGCCGACTGGTTGAGCCGCGCGATCCACGTCCGCACCGTCTCCTGCCGGTCGGCCCCCACGCAGAACGCGCCCGGATACCCGCCACTGACGCGCGCCGTCGTGACCGCCTGCGCGACGAGGAAACTGGCATCGTCAATCAGCGGCACGTCGTAGGGCGTGTCGCCCCACGTCGGACTGACGGTCACCCACGACCCGGCGGTATAGCTGTTCAACACCCAGTTCAGCATGAAGTGCCGATACTGGCTGTAGAGGTTCGTGATGAGCGTGCCGGTGCCCGTGGCGCTGTCCTCGATGCCCTGGGGCGCGCAGGAGAGCGGCTTGCCCTGCGCGGCCGCCTCCGCAATCGTGCCGCGTGCGTAGACCAGCGTGTAGCGGTTGCCGTTGAGGTCGACGTAGGTGGTGTCGCCCCAAAGGCCGGGAAAGCCCGTTTTGCCCGGCACGCAGAGGTCCACCCCGTAGCGGCTGGGATCGATGACGGTGCCGTCCTGATACACGCTGCCGATGCCGGTAATGGCATGGCCGCACAGCAGGAACGCCGACCAGATCGAGTCATTGAGCGCCGTGCGCGTGCCGACCGGAATCAGCGGCACCGGCCCCGTGCGCCGGAGCGACGTGTCGACCGACGTGCCCGTGTCGACATACCACTGGTAGCTCGTGACGGTGCCCGTATCCCAATAGACGAGGGGCACGCTCGTCGCCGGGTCGATGCGATAGATGCGGTAGCCCGTCGCGCCGGCCACCGGGGTCCACTCGAGGTAGTTCGGGCGCCGATACATGCCGGGGCCGAGTTGGGACGTGGGCGACAGTCCTGTCTCGCCGCCGGCCGTGATGGCCGCGACGGCATACAGCGACCACCCGCCATCGGTGACATACGTCGCGCCCGTCGAATGGCCATTGGGTGCCCACGGCCACACGTAGCGGTCGAAGTAGCAGCGCGTGTCGGGATAGCTGACGATGATCCGTTGCTCGAATCTGCACCCAAAGTAGTTATGGCCGCACCAGACGGCCATCGTCCAGCCCGTGGTCGCCGCCGCCGGCCAGGTGAAGTCGACCTGCAGCTTGATGTTGTCCTGCGTGAAGTCGATGTAGCAGGACGGGCTGCCGGTCGCGGACGTGACCGCAGCCGGGGCCGACCAGTAGGGATACGGCACCGAATAGACGCCGCTGGCATTGATGGTGGCCGCCTGCACGTAAAGGCGCGGCGTCCAGACGATGTCGCTGCGCTGGATGTAGCCGTCCGGCCGGATGGTGAGCGTCACGGACCCCGGCGGGTCGGGTGCCGCGATGTCTCCCACCCCGCCCCAGAACGGCGCGTAGCCCACCCCCGTCGAGCCCCCCGGCGCGAAGTTCGCGGAGTTCAGCAGGCCGTAGGTGAGGTTCTGTACGAGCGTGGGCGGCGTCGACGCGACCAGGTTCCGGGTGAAGTCTCCGTAAATGATGGGCACCGGCCGCCCGATGACGTCATCCGGCGCGTCGGGAAAGTCGCCCCGCTGAATCGTGCGGCGCGGCAGCAGCACGTCATTGCTGCCCAGGCCCGTCAGCAGGGCCAGCCGATCCTCCGCTTGCAGGGTCACCTGGAACATGGTCAGTGCAACCGATACGCCCGCACGAGCCCGAGCGCCACCGTGCGCGGGCGTTCGAGCGCCCGCCGGCCCGCGTCCGAAATCATCCGCATCACGAGCAGTTTGTTGACGAGCAGGCGCGTGGCCTCCGTGCCGAGCCAGCCGCGCACCGTGCGGTCCACGTCCGCAATCGTCACCTCGAAGCGCTGCGACTCGTAGTCGCCGTTCTCATCGGAGAGCGCGCGCACTGTCGGGCCGAACCCAAGAATCTTGGCCGACTTGAACCCGTGGTAATAGGTGGACGGGTCCGGCAGATCCACGGGTGCCCAGACGTGCGTCGTGTTATCGGGCGCGGCGAACTCCACCCAGACGAGCGGCCCGAACGACTCGCCGACGATGACGACTTCCTCGGGCTCGTAGGGCATCAGCACCTCGAGCGCCAGCTGCGTCAGACGGGAATTGAGCATTCCCGTGGCCAGCACCTCGAGCGCGACGTGCGTCACGCGAATCGGCGGCTTCGCCAGCGTGACGACCTCGAGCGCGGCCTGCGTCACCCGCGCCGCAGGCGTGTCCTCGAACAGGACCTCGACCGGGACTTGTGTAAGGTTCGCGTCGCCCATCTACGTGATGACCTTTACCCCGAACTCGCTGCCGTCAATCTCCGCGACGGTCCAATCGCTATCCGTCTCCGGCGAGTAGTCCCAGACCTGCCGGTGATACACGTAACTCGTCGTCAGGGCGCGCGTGGCGCCGATGCGATTGGTCGCCACCGGCCGGGCCACGCCGGCAATCTCGCGCGTTCCGCTGTCGGTCTTCTTCGCGTTCAGGTTCAACTGCACGCCGTAGACGACGCCGGTCGCCCCGAGCGCCGGGAAGTTATAGGTGTCGACGTGGTTCTGCGTTGACGAGTAGGCGTAGTCGGTGTCGCCGTTGGGCGCGGCCTCGTCCACCACCGCCCCGTGGTCGGTGCCGGTGCTGAGGGTGAAGTCGGTATTGGAACCATTGCCGGTGCTGGGCAGCACGGTGATGACCCGCACATCGCCCAGCACGTCGTCATTGGGCGGCCCTTCGGCCGCCGCCTGCTGGTCGGCGATGTAGAGGTCGTCATACCACGCGGAGTCTCCCGATACCTGCGTGCCGATTTTCACCATCGTCCAGGTGGCGTCAGTCTGATACTGCGTATCCTGCGCGGTGGCCGAGAGGATCGGGGTGACGTGGTCACCGTTCAGATACACCAGCACGGAGCCGGTGCTGTTGTGGATGGTCCACTTGACCTCGAGATACGACCACGTATCGAGTGGGACCGGCACGGCGCTTGTGCCAAACGTCGTGCCGCCGGCCGAGTTCCGCTTCGCATACAGCGTGTAGTCGCCGGCCATGCCGAGGATGAACTGCGGACCGTCGCCGTTCTCGACCGAGAAGAAGCCGTCGCACACTGCCTTCGGTTGAAACGCAAATCCACAGACGCCGGAAGCCGTGGTGGCCGGCGCGAGCGTGATGGACTGCCTGGCACTGCTGCTGGTCGAATACAATCCCCCGGCCCCGGTGCGCGCATAGCCGCCGCCAATCGTGCCGCCGGACGTTGCCGTGTATTTGGCTCCCAGATCAGCCGTCGCGTAGTGGTCAAACCCGTCAATGAACAGCAGCGCCATGTGATCCTCTACAGCGGCAGTCCCTGGGACTGCTCGTCCAGCAACAAATTGACTTCGTGAAAGTCGGTATAGATGGATTGCACGGCCAGGCCCGGTCCCCCCAGGCGCACCCAGTAGCAATCGTTCACGCTCACGTCCGGAATCCAGAGCCCGGTCGACGCCCGCGCTTTCATCCCACGCACAAACGCCCGCAAGGCGGCCAGGTCGGTATCCCCGATGCGGAAGGTGCAATCGAACGTCCGCTGCCGGACTTGGAGGTCATACGTCAGCACCACACCGTATTCGGTGGCGTGTTCCACCAGTCGATGCCGGTCGCTCACCCGGAACACGGATTCGTAGTTCTGCGTGAGCGTCCGCTTCAGGGCGCCGAGCCACAGTTCGCCAATGGCCACCGCCGCCGAGTTGGTTCCGGTGACGACCAGGCGCCAATACCGGAATCCGGTGGTGCTGTAACCGCCGGCCGCCGTCACGTCGAGCCACGGCAGGACCCGCTGCCCATCTTCGGCCAGCGCAGGAATCGTCACCGCCGCATCGAGCGTCGGCGCGCCCCAGGCGTCGGTCGCATTCCCCTGCAGACTCACGCTGAGCCCGACGTCGAGGTTGTGCGGCCCGAGCGCGAAGACGTCGACGCGCTGCGCCGAGCCGAAGTCGAACACGTAGCTGCCGGTCGTCGTGGTGAGCTTGGCGGGCCGTCCCACGTTGCCATCCACCAGGCCCGTGCGCGGATAGTCGGCGTCTTCGGTCCCGCCGCCGATGGTGATGCTCGCGGCGTCCGCGACCTGGTCGACCGGCAACTGGTAGAGCACATCGGCCATCAGCGCACCCCGAGCACGTAGCGCGTGTCCGTCCGCAACCCGCGCGTGTTCTGGCGCAACAGGTCGATGAGGGCCGGCGCCACCTCCCGCTCGACGGCGTCCCGCACCGACTGGCTATCGAGCGCCTGAATGGTGATGGTGACGTTCACTTCGGGGGACGGCGCGATGGGCAGTTGCCCCTGGTTGAGCGCGTGGAGACTGGCCGAGCCGAGTGTCGCGGCGGCCGGAGCCGACACCACGAACTCGCCAGGCGTCAGCATCGCCGGCACGGTATCGGTGCCTCTGGGCGTGAATGGCCACCCGCCCAGCGCCAGATACGACGGCGGCCCGACGACGCCCCCACGCGCATACGTGACCGGCCCCTCGACCCACCCGCCGCCGCCATACGCAATGCTCTGCGCGCCCGGCCCGCCCGGCCGAGGCACCCGGATGCGCTCGAATTGCTCGATGACGCCATCCGCGCCCTTCTTGGCTGCGTCCGGCATCTTCACGCCCATCGTCTCGAGCAGGACGTCGAACCGTTCGATCAGTTTGTTCAAGGCGTCGATCATCTGTTGCTGCGGGCTCTTGAACTTCTCGCCCACGATGCCCGCCTGCACCGCCTCATCGATGAGGTTCTGCGTCGTCTCATCGACCGCCCAGCCGAATTGCTGCTGCAGTTCCCAGATGCGCTGCAACGTCGGCTGCATGAGCTTCATCACATCGGTCGCGTTCTTCCCACCCGCAATCAACTGCTGGTAGGCCCCGCCCGCCTGCGCGGCCAACCCCGCGAACATCTCCTCGGTAATCCACCCGGTATTCGTCAGGCTCACCAGCAGCTTGCCGACCTGGTCGACGGAGTCCAACAGCGGCCCGGCCCATTCGTCCTTGACGAGGTCGGTCATTCGCAGCAACAGGTCGAAGGCTTCCCCGCCGCCGATGCCGAGCTTGCCCAACTTGGCCGCGAGCGCCGTGATGGCCGGCTCAATCTGCCGCAACGCCTCCATGAGGGTGGCGCCGTTCTGCCGGAGTTGCTCGAAGAGCGCGCCAGCCGCGCCGGCCAGGGCGCTCGCCGTCTGCGCGGAGATGGTCGCCGTCGTCTGCGACAGCGCCGTCAGGGCGGCCACGCCGGCATTCGCCTGCTGCTGGAGGAACTGGGCGGCGGCCTGTTGCACCTCGGGCTTGTTCTGGTCGGTCTGCAACCGGAGGATCAGGTCTTGCGTGATGATCCCGCCCCCGGCACTCAACTGCGAGAGGTCGCCGACGAGCTTCTGCACGCGCTCCTGCGTGGCCTTGAACGCCGCCTCGAGCCGCCGCACCTCGGCCTCGAAGGTCTTGGTCTTCTTCGTGCTCAGCAGCTTGTCGATGCTGACGCCCGCGTAGTCGGCCATCTTGCGGACGGCGTCGAGGCCGCCCGCCTGTTGCAGCCAGGCGTCACGCATCTCGCGCGTCTTCTTGGATTCCCCCCCGAAGAGCTTGTCAAAGAGCGAGCCGACGGCCCCACCGAGCAGGGTGCCCAAGCCGGGAATGACGGAGCCGAAGGCGGCGCCCAGCGCCCCGCCCAACCCCGCCGTAACGGCCTTCCCCAGTCCCTTGGTGATACTCCCGCCGAGCATCCCACCGATGGACTGCCCGATGTTCCCGCCGCCCATGAAGGCCCCGAGAATGGTCGTGCCGAGCGAGGCACCAAACTCATTGCCAAAAACGCCGCTCAGCGGTCCCGGCTTCGGCGCCTGATATCCCGGCGTCACGTTCGGCGCCTGAATCAGGAGATTCGCCCACGGGCTGCTGCTGGGTAACAGACTGGGGGTCGCGGAGAAGAAGGCGTTGGCCATCGACCGCCCGGCCATGCTGCCGAAAAGCGTCGGCGTAATGCCGAGCGTGGCCTGTGGCGCGAATGGCCCCGTCAGGTTGGCGAAGCTCGCGGGCGCGGTCGGCACCTTGAGCAGGGCGGCCCGATGGGCACGCAAGGCCGCCGTGTTCTCGTCGGTCGCGCGGGTCTGCGTCTTGGTCTGTCGGGTCAACTCGGTGACGGCGGCCCATTCCGGCACCGCCAGCGGCCCGAGCGGCGCGTTGATCGAGAGGCCGGGCCGGGCCGGAGCCGTCGGCCGCGTCACCTCGGAGAAGATTGGCCCGAACATCTGCTCCGAGAGTTGCACCTGACCCTTGGTCGAGAAGAGCGCGTTGACCGCCGGGTGACGTTCAAACCAGTCATTCAGGCGCGAGAAGGCGCCGATGATCTCGGCGATGCCGACCTTCACCTGCACCTTGAGGTTCGACATCGCATCATCAAACTCGCCGAGTTTCTTGATCGTCTCCTCCGAGGCGATCGGCAGGTCGTCCTTCAGCGTCTTGCTCAAGTCCTTGATGAAGCCGTCCAACTCCTTGGCCCCGCGCCCGAACAAATCCTGCTTCAGCGCCGCCCGCTGATACGGGTCCTGCACGCGCTCGACGGCGGCGGCCAGGTCGAGGAAGGTTTGTCCAGGGTCTTGGGAGCGCAACTGGTCGAAGCTCAGGCCCAGCGTCTGCACCGCCGCGACGAAGCCTTTGTCGCGGTCGCCCATCAATTGCGCCATCTTCGCCACGGCCGTGGTCGCTGTGTCGAGCGAGACGCCGGACGTCTCGGCCGCATAGGTCATGCGCTGCAGCACGCCCGTCGAGATGTTCGTCTTGGCGCTGAGGTCGTCCAGTTGAGCGGCCCACCGGCCCGTATTGATGATGGCGGCACCGATGGCTGCCGGGCCGGCGTAGCGCAGCACCATGCTGCTCAGATTGCTCATGGCCGAGCCCAGCCGTGTCGTGGTGGGGCCGACCTTGTCGAGCGCCGAATCCATCTTCACCGCCCCGCCAGCGGCCTGGTCAGTCCGCATCTTCAGCACCATCAACTCGGTATTCAGTTGCCGAATATCCGAGGGTGCGTCCTTCCCCAATCGATCGAATCTCTGGATCACCTCGTCAACGCTCGCGGTCACTTTCCGCAGTTCTTTGTCCGTGAGGGTGGCGACCCCACCGGCCGCCTTGATCGCTCTGGCCATCTCTTGCGTCTGCGCCACAAGCCGACCGCCGGAGAACCCGTCGAACATGCGTTGCATCCGGGTCTGCACACCTTTTCCGGTCGCTTCGAACTCATGGAGATTCAGTTGGGCCTTGGCCAGCGCCCGATCCCATTGCGTGAAGTCGGCTTCAAAGGTGGCGCGTTTCGCCATTAGACGAGTTCCTCATCCCGATTCAGGATGGCCTCAACCCGTGCGAACATCCCCTCGCGTTCCTCGATGGCAATGCCCACGAAGATCTCGCCGTGCGCCGGAGCGACGCCCCGATACGCATTGCCGCGTGTCGGGTCGCGGCGCGGATGCTTCAGGCCCGCGCCCTCCTCGTAAAAATGCAGATGCGGCGCGGTCACCACGGCGACGGCTGAGGGCACGGGCAACCCGCTCGCCGTCACCGCAAACGACCGGGGCGTCCCCCGGCGCACTGACCGCACCAGATTGCCTTTGACCACCGGGTAAGCCGCGCGCGTCCGACGCACGGTCGCATCGGCCGCCGCCTGTGCTTCCTGGCTGCAGGCTAGGCGCACCTCATCCGAGACGCGGTCGAGCCGGTCGGCGAGGTCGCGCAGACTGAACTCTTGCACCGGCATCGTCGTCCTGCTGCTCCTGGCGGCGCTCCAACTCGCGGCGCCGCTGCCAGTCACCCGGCCATCCCAACAACCGATCCGCCCGAAGCGGAGTCTTGCTATAGGGCGTCAGCACCCAACAGGCGAGCGCGGCCACCCGGAGCCAGGCATCCTCATCGCGGCGCCTCGCCCCCGTCATCATCAG
>Ga0079037_100000317_pt1 | contig 20663 bp, 19 predicted proteins | sample Mud3Dept4metaG_FD_71479 | JGI IMG/M metagenome (GOLD analysis project Ga0079037, IMG submission 71479) | Freshwater wetland microbial communities from Ohio, USA, analyzing the effect of biotic and abiotic controls - Mud 3 Core 4 Depth 4 metaG | ecosystem: Environmental > Aquatic > Freshwater >... | reverse complement strand
CGGAGGGATCGCAACGTCTCTTCAATGTCCTGGAGATGCCCCACTACATCCGCAAGGATGAGCACATCGAAGGTCTCACCCCAAGGCTTCAGGCTCTCTATGTCCGCCTCCCGGAACTCCAGGTCCGGATAACGCTCCCTGGCGTTTTTGACCATTTCCCCGCTGAAATCGACTCCTATACCTCGCCCGGGCTTCAGTGCGTGGAGAAGATCGCCGGTGCCGCAGCCCAGTTCCAACACAGAGAGTCCTTCAGAAACAAGGAACCGGTAATACCTGGCCTGATCCTCATAGTAATACCGGTTCTTCTTAATCCAGGTCTCGCGCTCTGCAGCCAGCTTGTCGAATCGGCTTATGAGCTCATGCTTTCTTTTCTCGTCCTGCACTTGTCTCTTGTCACTCGTCACTTGTCACTCATATTCTCCACATACCACCTATACGTCATCTCTATTCCTTGCCTGAGAGAGATCTTAGGCTGCCAGCCGAGGGCCTGGAGCTTGCTCACATCCAGGAGTTTTCTCGGGGTGCCGTCAGGTTTTGACCGGTCATAGTGGATGGCTCCCTTGAACCCAACGATATCCTTGATGAGATCGGCGAGCTCACTGATGCTTATGTCTTTGCCTACACCGATATTGATGATCTCGGGGTCCTCGTAATGATTCATCAGAAACAGGCACGCATCAGCGAGATCATCCACATGCAGGAACTCCCGCATCGGCGCCCCTGTCCCCCAAATAGTCACAAAAGAAGTGTTAGAGGACCGTTCGCTACGCTCACTTGAGGTTAGAGGAGCGTCCGCCCAGGCGGACTTGAGGCCGGAGGCCGAATCTTGCTTTTCCTCTTTTGCCTCCAGCCTCCCACCTCTACCCTCCAACTCATTTAATTTGGCTTCATGAAACTTCCTGATAAGCGCAGGAAGCACATGGCTTGTTTCCAGATCGAAATTGTCGCCGGGACCGTACAGGTTGGTAGGCATCACCGAAATAAAGCGAGTCCCATACTGCCGGTTATAGGCTTGGCACATCTTGATGCCGGCGATCTTCGCAAGGGCATAAGGCTCATTGGTCGGTTCGAGTTTACCGGAAAGCAAGTAGTCCTCTCTCATGGGTTGCGGGCAGTCCCTCGGGTAGATGCAGGAGCTTCCCAGGAAGAGCAGCTTCTTCACTCTTGTCTCGTATGCGGAGTGGATGACGTTGGTTTCGATCAAGAGATTCTCGTAGATGAACTCCGCCGGGTATGTGTTGTTGGCCATTATTCCCCCCACTTTCGCCGCCGCCAGAAACACGTAATCCGGCTTTTCTGTCTTGAAGAAATCACCGACCTCCGCCTGTCTCACCAGATCGAGTTCCCTATGCGACCTGAGAATAATGTTGGAATATCCTTCCGATTGCAGCTTTCTCTCTATCGCAGAACCAACGAGACCCCTGTGACCGGCCACATAGATGCGGGAGTTTTTGTTCATGAACAAAATCTCAGTGACAAGTGACGAGTGACGAGTGACGAGTCATGCCAAATAAGATCAAAGACTTTTGCGCAGCCCTACGATCATCCGGGATATCTCATCTAATTCAGAGAGGAGAGACTCGTGTTCGGCGCAAAATCCGAGTTTATGGCTAATCAGAATTTGCGTTTCCAGTTCTGCGATGGATCCTTGTGCGATGGCCAGAAATTTTCTGAATTCTGCTTTGCTTCCCCTGGCAGCACCTCCGCGATATTTGAGGCAATGCTTACTGCTGCACGTCTCATTTGGCTTGTTAGTCCGAACATTTCTTCCTTCGGAAACCTCTCTGTAAGCTTGTAGATAGTAGCGACGAAGTCAATAGCTCTTTGCCAGACTTTAAGCTTGTGATGGGCTTTCATTTATCGCCTGCCTTTCCTCGTTCCTGGTCCTCTCTCGTTACTTGTCTCTTGTCACTTGTCACTCGTTACTCGTCACTTATCATTTGTCACTCGTTACTATAATTTAAGACTCGATATCCGCTGTCTTTGCAAAGCTGGTCCCGGGAGGCCTCTTCAAGGTCCGCTTTCACCATGCTTGAAATCATCTCTTCGAAAGAAATCCTGGGCTCCCATCCCAAAGCCTTTCTTGCCTTCGAGGCATCTCCCAACAACTCATCAACTTCTGTCGGTCGGAAATACCTTGGATCGATTTCGACCACCACATCTCCCGCTCGCAGAGCTCGCTCACTGAAATCTGACGCAAATTCATCAGATTTCAGACGACGCGGCTTCGCCGCTCCCCTGATTGCTTTCTTCATCTCCTGACCACTGACCGCTGACCGCTGACCGCTGATTTTTGAAATGATCCCTACCTCCTTGGCCCCTTTTCCTTTCCACTGAATCTCGGCCCCGATCTCCCTGAAAGCCAGCTCCACGAACTCCCTCACAGAGTGGGACTCTCCCGTTGCGATCACAAAGTCATCCGGCTTCTTCTGCTGAAGCATGAGCCACATGGCCTTGACAAAATCCTTGGCATGGCCCCAGTCCCTTTTTGCATCCAGGTTGCCGAGATAAAATTTCTTCTGGAGACCCAGTTTCATCCGCGCCACGGCCCTCGTGATCTTCCGGCTGACAAACGTTTCACCTCGAATGGGCGATTCGTGATTAAAGAGAATGCCGTTGCAGGCAAACATGCTATAGGCTTCCCGATAATTGACACAAATCCAGTACGCATAGAGTTTCGCAACTCCATAGGGGCTCCTGGGGTAAAAAGGAGTCTTTTCGTTTTGAGGAACACTCTGCACCTTGCCGAAAAGTTCGCTTGTGGAAGCCTGGTAGAAGCGAACGCTATCCGTCATGCCAAGAATCCGGATGGCTTCGAGCAGCCGGAGCGTGCCCAGGGCGTCGGCATTCGCTGTGTACTCCGCCGTTTCAAAGGAGACCATGACGTGGCTTTGCGCCGCAAGGTTGTACATTTCATCAGGTTGCACTTCCTGGACAATGCGGATGAGGTTGGTGGCATCCGTGAGATCACCGTAGTGCATAAAAAACCGCACATTTTCCTCATGGGGATCCTGGTAAAGATGATCCACCCGGCCCGTGTTCAGAGAGGAGGATCTTCGCTTAATCCCGTGCACCTCATATCGCTTGCCCAGGAGAAACTCGGCCAGATACGCTCCATCCTGTCCCGTAATCCCTGTAATGAGCGCCTTTTTCATAATCCTCCTTCTGTCGATGTCTCTCTTTCCCTTCCTGGAGCTACTTGTGCCACACGACCCGATTCACGTAGTCTGTGTAGCTCAAAATAATACGAACGACCTTTGTCGATACGTTCTCCATATCGTAGTCTGGAACTACCCGGTACGGAGGTTTCCCCTCCCTGTGCTGGGAAAGAACCATCTCGACGGACTGCACGAGTCTTTCCGATTGCAGCCCGCACATGATCAGCGTGCCTTCGTCCATTCCCTCGGGGCGCTCGTGCGCCTGCCTGATCGTCACGGCAGGGAACCCCAGGATCGAGGATTCCTCTGTGATCGTGCCACTGTCCGAGATGACACAACGGGCATTCATCTCCAGATGCACATAGTCCAGGAACCCGAGTGGCTTCATAAAACTGATCTGCGGATGGGCTTTGGAGTACTGGAGCGCTTCCAGTTTCCGGCGGGTTCGAGGATGGGTCGAAACGATGACGGATCTCTGGTACTTCTCTGCAAGGGCGTTGAGGGATTCCAGCAGGTCGAAGAAATTCTCTTCATTGTCCACATTTTCCTCGCGATGGGCGCTCACCAGAAAATAGTCATTCTTTATGAGCTCCAGGCGGCTGAGGACGTCGGAACCCTTTATCTTGGGCAGGTAATGGCTCAGCACCTCCTTCATGGGAGATCCAGTCTTGATAACCCTTTCAGCCGGGATGCCCTCTCTCATCAGGTAGCGCCGGGCATGGTCTGTATAGGGCATGTTGATGTCGCTGATGTGGTCAACCATCCTTCGGTTGATCTCCTCCGGCACCCTTTCATCGAAGCAGCGGTTTCCTGCCTCCATATGAAAGACAGGGACTTTCCTGCGCTTTGCCGAAATCGCCGCCAGGCAACTGTTGGTGTCTCCAAGCAGCAGGAACGCATCCGGCGCTTCTTTCTCCAGCACTTCATCCGCTTTGGCAATGACCTGACCGATCGTCTCAGCCGCAGTCTTGCCGGCACCGTTCAGAAAACGATCCGGCTTTCGGATATCAAGCTCCTTGAAGAAAATCTCATTCAGCTCGTAGTCATAGTTCTGACCCGTGTGGACCAGAACATGATGAACCTGACGGTCCAATTCGGCGATCACGCGGCAGAGCTTGATGATTTCAGGCCGCGTCCCGACAATCGTCATGACTTTCATAGGCATTTCAGGTCCTCTGGTTGGTGTTCTCAGGCATGGGGAATTCCCAGGCTAGCGCAAAAGCTCATGGTCTGAAGTTAGATCCATATCCTCAATCATCAGCTTGTGTTTTTTGAGGAGTGCGATTGTTCCAGGGAGATCGAGCACCACGTCCCCGGAGCTGAATTCCTTGCCCAACGCATTTGGTTCGTGGGCTTTTGGATCGCGCAACTCGGGAAGCATGGGCAGGATCGCATAGTATCTGCCTCGCGCGACACAGTGATTTGCCTCTTCCTCGGAGATCAGGATCTCGTGTATTTTTTCCCCCGGTCGAATCCCCACGACCTGGATTTTGATCTGTCTTTCTCCTATCAGGGCCTTGGCGATGTGCATCACCGTCGCCGAGGGCGCCCTTGGAATATACGTCTCTCCCGGCTTGGCTCCCTCCAGTGCCGCAAAGACGGTGTCGACCGCTTCGTCCAGGCTGAGGAGAAAGCGGGTCATGTCAGGTACGGTGATCGTTATGGGCCCTCCATTTCGGAGTTGCTCATGAAAGAGCGGAATCACCGATCCTCGCGATGCCAGCACATTCCCATACCGCACACAAATAAAACGGGTCTTCGGGTTCAAGATATTTGCGGATGTAATGATCCGCTCCTGGATCGACTTGGTCATGCCCATCACGTTCACGGGTTTACATGCCTTGTCCGTGCTGACAGCGAGAACCGTTTCAACGTGATAGCCGTTCTCTTCAATAGCGCGCACAATGTTGGACGCACCGATACAGTTTGTCAGAACCGCTTGGGTCGGAAAATACTCACAGGAAGGGACCTGCTTGAGGGCTGCCGCATTAATGACGATATCCGCATCCTTCACGGCAGAGCACAAGCTCGCATAATCCCGCACATCGCCGATCCTGAATTCGAGCACCCTCATGAAATTCTGATAGATCACTTCGTCGGTAGCTGCTCGCCGGTTGAGATAGGATATGCGCATGTCGTGCTGCTTGGCCTCATCCCTTGAAAAAACAACGACCTTCTTGGGCGTACCCTGTTCACCGGTCAGAACTCGCCGTACGAAGGTTTTTCCCATGGAGCCCGTGCCGCCTGTGACAAGAATGGTTTTTCCCTCAAAAATCATTTTTTCACCTCTTTCATACTCCCGCTCAACTCTTCAATCATCTTTTCCCATGTCGGGGGAGTGTAATTGAATTCTTTTTGAAATTTTGTGGAATCCAGACTCCGATCTACTCGGGGCTCTTCGGTGGGGATGATCTCGATTCCCAGGCCCATTTTCCTCTTGATGAGAGTGAGCAAATCGAACTTGCTGATGGGGTCGCTCGACAAGTGGTAAAGCCCACCTTTTCCCGGGTGGTTAACCAAAATGTTTTCAATGATTCGGCTCATTTCGAGGGTGGTGAATCCGCTGAACACCGCATTCTTGAACCCCTGGACACTCGCTTTCTGGGACAAAAACCATTCGAGCAACCCCTGCTTGCGAGAGAGCTCTTTTCCGATGATGGAGGTCCTCAGCGTTACGCAGTGGTTGTCATAGACTTCCCCGAGATACTTCGTTCTTCCATACAAGTCCTCCGCGTCGGAAAAGTCGATCTCACGGTATTTACCTTTCCGGCCCGAAAACACACAATCGCTGCTCATGTGGATCATCCGCGTGTCCAATGCCTTGCATAGAGCAGACACTCTGTGGGGAAAAAGGGAATTGATTTCCAGGCTCGGAACGCTTTCTTTTGCTGTGGACCTCTGCTTCACGATACCGACCGCATTCACGACCGCCTCCGGCCGGAACTCTCCCAATACCTCAATGAGACCATCCACAGAGCCCACCTCCACTCCCTCGTAGGCATTCTCAGCAGTAAACAATTTAAACTCCTTGTAGGCTGAAAGCCTCTGTCTGAGGGTGACACGGACATCGTGTCTCCTGCTGAGGGTTTTGAACACCTGATGCCCCAGCATTCCATCCCCACCCAAAACGAGAATTCTCATCCGCCAATCTCTTCTTTCATCCAGCGATCCAGTCGATCCAACAGGGTATTTCTTTCAAAATGGGTTTCAGAGTACGCTCTTGAAAGCCGCCCTATGCTTTCAAGGTCTGATTTCGGCATGCCATACATCTTCAAGACGGCCCCGGCCAGGGCCTTGGCATCGCCAGCCGGTACCGCGACACCCCCTCCTGATTCGTCGATCACCCTCGCCCCTTCCCCGTCAAGCGCAGCCAAAATGGGCCTCCCACAAGCGAGATAGGATTGGACTTTTGACGGAATGGTGATGGCGAAGACGGGGTCTTTCTTCAGGGTCACCAGGAGCACATCCGCGAGCGAAAAAAACCTGGGCATCATCTGCTCGGGATATCTGCCCAGAAGATGAACGGTTTTCTCAAGGCCCCGCGATCTGATCCTTTCTTCGGCCCAAGACCGCATAGGCCCGTCCCCGAGGATGACCCAGTGGATATCCTTCTCTTTTTTCAGTTTCTCAGCGGCTGAGAGGATCGTCGGGATGTCCTGAGCCCTGCCGATGTTTCCCGCAAACAGAACTCGAAATCCTTCGGGCAGGAGACTTCGCTCCGCGGCCCCGGGGTCAACGAGGGTGGGTTTGTAAAGTTCCTGAGCGCTGTTTGGAAAAAACCGGATCCTTTCTCTTGCCACGCCCTTGTTCACAATCCTGGGGGCAAACGCTTGCGACTGCACCAAGACCCGGTCACACTTCGAGTAGATGAACCGCACCAGGCGATCCGTGAGCCTCAAGACAAGGGGGGAACGGACCATGCCTGTCCCGGCAAGCGTCTCCGGCCAAAGGTCTTGAACCCAAATCCACACCGGAGTGTGTTCCATTGCTTTGAGCAACAGCGCAGGAAGCCCAACTGTAATGGGAGAGGGCTGATAAACAAAAACCAGATCCGCTTTTTTGCGAAAAAAGACGGGCACAAGAAGGCATGCTACTAGGGCTAAAGACCAATAGTACAGCAGCATCCGGATTGCATTTCCGCTCCCCTTGGGGACCATGGGCACCCTCACAATCTTTATCCCTTCGTAATTCTCTCTTCTTATCGGGAAAGCCCTGTATCCGGCATAGAAACGCCCCTCAGGGTAATTCGGCATGCCTGTCAAAACAGTGATGTCATACCCTCTCTGTCGAAGCCCCCTCGCCAGATCATTGATAGGGAAATTTTCTGGCCAGAAGTACTGTGAGATAATCAATATTTTCATTGCCGAGCGATTTCATACACCTTTGACAGGTATTCTCTCGCATCCATCACCGGCAGAGGTTTTTCTGGAATCCCCAGAAACCGTTTCACGGCACGGGCGATTGAAACGGGTGAGCCCGGATCAAAAGTCTCCTCAGGGTCAACAACATCTCGCACATAATCCCTCTCGGCAGCCAGTACGGGTATCCCGGCACATCTGGCTTCGATCAGTGGCAGCCCCAAGGATTCAAAATCAGACGGATAGATTAGAGCGAACGATTCCCTATAGACTCTGTTGAGATCTTGAGCGGATATGCTTCCTAAGTTTCTAATATTTAGGCCCATGCTTTCGGCTTGATCTTCGATCCAGCCGCAGAGTTGGAAAAATCTATCTCTGTCGAGCGTCAGGCAAAGACCAGGCCTAATCCCCTCCTCCGCGAGAAGGGTCCATGCCTCAATCAGGCTACGATGATTCTTGTGGGGCTCACCGGATGCGACATAAAGAAAGCCTTGATTTCTTCCTGCCCTGCAGCAAGGAGCGTGAATCGATCTCGTGTAGCCCTTCGGGTCCTTTGAGAAGGGAAGGACAGTAGAGGGTATGCCGAGGTTCCGCTTTACGGTTCTCTGCATGGAAGGAGTCTGAACGATGAAGTGATTAACGTTTTTTTTCCCCCACCTGAACCAGAGACGTTCCAGCGTTATTCGAAGACGTTGGAAAAAGGGAAATCCCCTAAGACTTCTTGCCTCAACTAGATACCGGTTTTGCAGGAATAGCAACGCCTTCCCTCGCAACCTGAACACAGGAGGAAGGTTCCCAAAACAGAGTACTAAATCATCCAATCCAGCTGTTCTCCGCAGATACCATTCGTTTCTTAAGCGCGACCAAATCGAAGGCCTAATCCAACACACAATCAGGTTCTCAGGCAACTTCACCGGCACGCGCAAACGTTCATCCAATATCAACGATCCTTTAAAATCTCTGTCCAAACTTTCCAAAAGATCTGAAAGTAGCTCGGAACCGCCTCCCAGATGCACGTTTGCTGCGTTAAGAACCAGATTCATTTCTTGCTTTGGCCAAAATCATGAGTGTTTCGCCACCTAAGACGCGCAGCCCAAAATCCTTATTCACTGAGTAAGTCAGTCGCCTAGGCAAGGCTGCAAGCTTACTCTTCCAGTTTCTCCTTGGGCTGGTAAAAGTGGCTCCTGTATAGTGACACTTCAAGACCTGATAACCGCAGTCTTTAACCAAGTCCAAGGCGAGGTGTTTGGTAAAATAATGGATATGCCCGACCTTAATCCTTGCCCGCAGTAACGAACTCTCCCTTAGAATGTTGACGGCAGACAGATCCAGTGGAATGTGAAATACAAAGGTATAGGCATATTTTCTCAGGCGGCGAAGAAAATCGAAGGGATGTTCAACATGCTCTATAACGTCTAACAGGAGCAGAGCATCATAATGCCTTTGGTTCAACTCAAAGAAGTCTCCCACCTCGAAGGAAATGTCAGCCCAAACATGTCGAGTCCAAAACCGTCCTGCATCAGGAGCGATGTCATAGCCAAAAAGGTCCGCCTCCGGAAAAGCGCGTCGGCATTCTGCCAGTACACCCCCGGCCCCGCATCCTACCTCACAGATAGAATGTACCTGGCACCCAGCAGCTTTCAACAAGTCAATAGCTCTTTGCGCCTTCCAAAAACTATCCTCTACATCCCATGTAGGATTGTTTCTTAGGTATTCACCCTTCAGGTACCTGTCAGTCGGAAGTCCCAACAAACGTCTTTAAACAGTGGGTTGACACCTATTTCACGTCGCAGACTGAGCCTCCAGCTTGCCGTGTTCCCTATCGCCTATCGCATCCCAAATTCCGCATTATCCCTCTTATCGCCGTGCCAGTCTCTGTCTGAGTGGGGAAACCACCCGAACCATGGCAATAACAAACAGCCTGTCAATCCAGGTCATCCCTCTCATCCAATTATGGATCGCCGTCGTCACGAGCCTGTTAAAAAAACCTCCATCTTTTGATCCAAGGGAAGCGCCCAGGCTCTTCTCAATCACGAAATCCACAAAATTTTCATAGGTATGCTTTCCAGACTCCACAATGTCTGTATATGCAGCTTCCGTGATCTGCACTCTCAAGTCATCGCGGCGAATCACCTCAAGAACGTCATCTACATTACTGAAATCCCGTTTCACTTCAACATAATGTTTGCCCGGCGAAAGAATCCCGCTGTAGTGTCCCTCGATCAATACCTGGCACGTTTTAGCCGCGCAGCTCTCAAGATGCCGGGGAGAAATAACGAACCCTTGAAAGTGCCCGTCCATGTCGGGAAAACACGCCTTTTCAATTTCTTCAAATGTCGCTTGGGGATTTCTCGCGAAATACTCTTCCGTCTTGCGTTTGATGGATCCGTCAAAATCTAGAATGCTCGTTCCACCCTCAACTCCAAGCGTATATTTACATCTGCAAAGAAACCGATACCAGTCGTCGCCAAGCAATGTATCCGCTCCACTGGTCGAGATGTCTATCTTCAAACCGACCTTGTTTGCCCTGCTGGCAAAAACATCTGCAATTCGTTGTTTCATCAGCCCATGACGGCCAAACCATGCCGGCGGCCGCCCCGCAGTCCGATACCCCAGATCAATCGACCTATGCCCCGTTTTATTTCTGAACCGGCCTATCTTGCCCACGCGCGTTCTGTCCAAATAGCCCGTTAATACCCTGTAGATACGTACACGGGAACGATCGACTGTACGATATATCCTCGGCCACTCGGATTCTGGCTGCACAGAAAAAATGGCGTCAATACCAAACCTATTGATAAACTCATTGACAATCTCGGCGTTTATGAATTCATCCTGAGGAATCACGACCTTCACAGCGTCTAATTGCGCGACTGGGGATGCTTTGTCCATCATGAAGCGAAAGGATCTTGAATCATGTCGGCTCGAAAAAAAAAGGGTGTGAAAAATGACAAGATCAAATTTGACCCTCTGGATGTAACACGGCACACCCTTGATCCTCAAATTCAAGTAAAAGACGTTTTCCGATGAATACCGTTGAAAAGAATAAAGGGCATCGAAAAGTGTCGCACGGGTCGGGAAACCCGCATAGACAATCAGTATGTTTCTACCTGTCAAGAGTGAAACTCCTTCAAATGAAGCAATCTATCCCAAGCAGCGGGCATCCTGTTCTCCACGGCATCGTCCTTCCGTGCTTGACACGGAATCCAGTCGCGTTTTCTGGATACCGGCTTTCGCCGGTGTGACGAATTCGCGGCCAACCGCTGGGAAAGCACCCAAAGGGAATCCATCCATCACTTATTCGTGCTCTTACGGCCCGGCTTTAAGCTATCATGAGGTGGTTACGAATACTCCACCATGTGTTTTGCATGCCTTTCAATACAAAATTCAATCGCAGGTAGGTTGCCACGAGTCCATTCAATTGTTCTTAACAAACCCTCTCTGAGGCTGACACGTGTTCTGAAATCCAGTTCCCTCTCAGCCTTCTCAGCACTCCCGAATCTCTTTCCAGACGTATCCCAATCTCTTCCCGGCAGATAATGCAGAGGAATCGTACTCCCTGTCATTTTATTTATCGTCTCAGCAAGGTCCCTAATGGAAGTCTCCGTACCACTGGCGAGATTATAGACCTCCCCTTCACCGCCTTTTTGAGCGCAAGCCATCAGCCCTTCCACAATGTCCCCTACGTAAATGAAATCACGCGTGGAGGCCCCATGATTCTCAACCGGCAATGGCTGACCCTTCAGTGCCTTATAAACAAACGTAGGTATCACATTTCTCCAGACGGTTGCCGGCGTGCCTCTCCACTTTCCGGCCCCAAGTATCTCTCTTGGCCCGTAAACATTTTGAAAACGCGCTCTTACTGTGGGAAGTTTGTACTGCTTATGAAAGTACACCGCATAGAACTCACCCACCAATTTTGATATAGAGTAGGGACTGTCCATTTCGAGGGATATCGGTTCGTCCTCAGTGGTAGCCTTTGGCTCACCGAAGGTTTTCTTCGCGACCGCACATCCGGCTCCCGAATAGATGACTTTCCTCACTTTCTTGAAATCACGAATGTGGTTGAAGAGTTTCAGCGTTGTCAATAAACTGTTTTCGTGATCCTTTAGGGGATCACGAATCGAGCTCTGATTCCCATGATAGGTCGCCAATTGAAAAATATAATCGAATCCATCTTCAATATGATTCAGGATCCTATCATCGGCGATGGAGCCCTCCAAAAAGCACAGCCTTGGAGAGTCGGGAATATTCTCACGCTCCGAAGACAGAAGGTTATCGACCACAACAATTTCCTTCACCCCCGTATCCAGAAGTGCCATTGTCAAATTGCTTCCAACAAATCCCGCTCCTCCAGCAACAAGGACCTTCGCATCTTTCCATCCATGACTCATTTCTTACCTTCAACCTCCTTTAGATGAGTGTACGTCTGGCTTATTCCAAACTCTCGGTAGTATTCAATAGCCTTCTCGATCCCTTCCTTCAACGTGGTCGTTGGTTTCCACCGGAAATCCTGTTGGGTCTTTGTTGGGTCGAGCAGAATCGTGTATGCATCATCAGGATTTCGTTCTCGAACCTGAACGTCTTCATCCAATGCCATTTCCAGCGCTCGGACCGTCTCATCAAACAGTTCCTTAATGGCATAGTCTGAACCCGATGACGCATGGTAGTATCCCCTCGTTCCCTTTCCGTTCAGAGCCATCAGCACCAGATCGATCAGATCTTGCACATAGATAAAATCTCGCCTCGTATTCATTACGAAACATTTTAGGCCGTTCGTCAGCCGATGGTAAAAGGTCGGGAGAGGCCCGCTCAAATTGCGGGGGCCGTAGGCGTTGGCCAGCCTGAAGGAAATGAAATCGATTCCGCTCATGGCGATATATTGTTCGGCGGCCGTTTTACTGATGGCATAACTGCTGTCACCAGGCCGAATCGGGTGATTCAGGGTTATTGGGTGTTCCAGCGGCTTGACCCCATAGCAGAGGGACGTCTGAAAATAGACCAGCCGCATCACGTTACTCTTTATTGACGCCTGGGTCACAACCACTCCCCCTAGGGTATTTGTCCTGCTGTCCTCCTCCCAGTTGTCGGGGTCCTTATACGAGGCCGCAGCGTGTGCTACAACCTCCGGTCTAAAGTCTTCAAAAAGCCCGTAAACCAGATCCCGATCGGCAATCGTCCCCTCAACCACCTTCAGATTAAAATGAGGTTTCAAGTTATCCCTTCTCCCAGTTGAATAGTTGTCAATCACTAAAACCTCATGCCCTTGCTTCACCAGCCTGTCGGCCAAGTGGGATCCTATAAACCCGGCTCCACCTGTAATCAAAACTCTCATCGTATTTCCCCCTTCCGGTAAGTTCTAAACAGGTCAGCGTTGTCATGGAACTCCTGCTGCCATAGTTCCAAGGACAACAGCCCCCAAACTTTCCGTGTAAACTTCCCTTCCTGCGCCATAATCGTTTTAATGTCAAAGTCAGGGCTGAGATACTCTCGATGGCGGGCAGAATCACTGTGAAAAATGTCCTCTACAAACTCCTTCAATTCTCCTTGCATCCAACTTGAGAGCGGCACAGGGAACCCCATCTTGTTCTTTCGCTGCCACACTTCTTCAGGGAGATCCTGCCGAAAACTCTTCTTCATCAAGTGCTTCAGCTCCCCATTCTCGAATTTGACATTCGAAGGAATCGTGGCTGCCAATTCCACGAGGGGATGATCAAGGAGAGGCACCCGAGATTCAAGCCCGTGAGCCATGCTGACCCGATCTTCCACCTGGAGAAGAGCAGGAAGAAGTGTTTTGAAATCAAAATGCGTCATGCTGTCAAAATACGATTCTTTCCCAACATTCGATCCCCAAAAGATCTCCTTAAAGGTCTCGAATGCAGAGTATGGCTCAAGCAGTTCCCAATTGATTTCCTTCGAAAGTCCGTTCGCACGGTTAACAAGTCTAAAGTATCGCTTGTCTCTTTCTTCAAATATGCCCTCTTGCCAAAAGTCTTGTAACAGAGGCTTGTAGGTCTTTAGGGAGGACAAATTGGGTATGATAGATTCGTAAGTGACGACGAAATTGCCGCTGTTCATCGTTCCTTCAATGGCCCCCTTGATACACTGCTCGAAATACGAAATTAAGTACCTGACATACCCCCCAAAAACCTCGTCTCCCCCGGTTCCCCCGAGTACGACCTTTAAGTGTTCGCTTGCCATCTTTGAAATCATATATTGAGGGAACGAACCCGGCCCAGCAACGGGGCTATCGAGGTGGTAGATCACCTTCCGAATGCTGGAGATGAAGTCGTCACTCGTGATTTCTCTCTCGTGGAGCTTTATCTTGCAGTAACTTGCCACTGCCTTCGCGTATACCGACTCATCATATTCCGGGCCCGCTGAAAAGGTCCCATGAAAGCCGTGAAAGTCCCCCTCTTTCTGGACCATCCTAGCCAGTGACGCAACAACACTTGAATCAAGCCCTCCGCTCAGATATGACCCCACCGGGACATCGCTGCGAAGGTGAACTCGAATTGAGTCCAAAAGAAGATTGCGAACCTCTTCCTCGAAATACCGTTTGGTGTGAAGCCAGTCCAAATCATACTGAACTTCCCAGTACTTTCGGATCTTGAGACCTCCCTTCTCCAGAGTGAGGGTGTGAGCCGGCAGAAGCTGTTCCACGTTCTTAAAAAGGGTCTTCGCCCCCAAGGTGAACTGAAACGCAAAATAGTCTTTGAGGCCGTTATAATCCGTGGAGACTTTTTCCAGAAAGGGAACAAGGGCTTTAATTTCCGACGCAAAGAAGAAACCTTGAGCGTTTCTCATGTAATAGAAGGGCTTGATCCCAAAGCGGTCTCTCGCACAGAACAGCCTACCATTCTTTTCATCCCAAAGCGCAAAGGCGAACATGCCTCGAAAGTGATCCACACAATTCTCTCCCCACTTTTCATAGGCGCGGAGGATGACTTCCGTGTCAGAGGTGGTTCGAAAGTTTTCCAACCCCAGTTCTTTACGCAACTCAATATAATTGTAAATTTCTCCATTATACGTAATCACGAGTCCCGCTTCTGTGTGCATCGGCTGCGATGCCGCAGGCGTGAGATCGATGATGGTCAACCGACGATGAGCAAACCCCACATCACCCTGTTCCCGTATCCATACCCCTTCCCCATCAGGCCCCCGGTGGGCCTGCAACGTATTCATTGCCGTCAGCCATACCTTAAGAGTTCCTCCCCGCTTTGGCTCCCTCGACACAATCCCGGAAATTCCACACATACTTAACTCCAGTTCCTATTTCCTTCCTAGGAGTACTGTGAACCAGACATACGCTGAACCGATCTGGGGGCTTGTCAGAATTTCTTACCCTAGGAATGACCGTGCCTCAGCAAGGGCAAGGGCTCTAAAGTCGAGGCATCGAAAATAGGCTTCACCCAAGCCGACCTCCCCAGTTACCTCAACCTTCAGTGGCCGCCAGCCATATGCCAAGGTCTCGGATAGGATCCTACTATCAAGAAAGACTGGCAGTCTCAGTAATGTCATTCTCCTCCAGCCTTGCAACGGCGCACAGATTGCGTCCCAGGAGTATCTCAGCGAGATCTCCTCGCAAGAGACTTGAGTGGCTTTGCTATAATCGGTTTCCCGGGGTATGGATAGTACCGAATGGCATTCAGAAAAGCACGGACATAAAATTGGATCCGGCCCGCGGCCAAAATTTCCGACACCCGTTTGGCCTCTGCTTCATCGATTGCAGGGTCGATGCCTTCATCGAATAGATGATGGTCAAAAGCATCGATGAACGCCTTATAGCTGTATTTGCCAGAGGCGATCAAGTCCCTGTAGGCGTTCCCCGCCAGTTTTTGTCGCAGGCTCCTGTCACGAAACAGGCAAATCACATCCTCAAAGTTTGAGAAGTCTTTCCTCAAGGGAAGGTAATGCACCATGGGTTGCATTATTGAAGAGTATTTGCCCTCGGTGAGGATCTGACAGGATTTGAAGGCCGCCGCCTCAAAGTGGCGAGTGCTAATGGTCCGATAGTAGATATTCCCTTCCCAGGGTTTGAGGATTCTACTTGAAATATCATCGAAACTCAAACGGGGGTCATCAGCAAGAGCCTTCTCGCAATCTCTCCGAACCCTATCCTCCAGATCAAAGATGGAGGTCCCTGCTTCGACTCCAAGAACAGCCCGGCAGTCGGCAAGAAATTTGTACCAACGGTCACCATAAAGCCTCTCCTTTTCTTGTATCCTGATATCGAGCTTAAGCCCAAGGTTTTTGCTGCGAGCAAGAAAGATTTCCCCTATTTTGGTCTTTTCCTGCGCGCCCTTGCCCATGGAGTACTCGACGGGACGACTCCGATATCCGATATCAATGCCCCGCTCCTCATCAGGCTTAAAGAACCTTCCCCCTTTATCGACTAGCGTATCACTGACATAGCCTGGGATCGTGCAGACTACTGATCTCACGCCAGTGTACTTTCCATAGACGTCTTTGAAATGACCTGGTTCTAACAGTGTGTAAATACAATTAATGCCAAATTGATTAATGAAATCGAAGCGAGGCCGGCAGAAGTGGTATTCGTCCTGAAAAAAGGCGATTTTGTAACTGCCTTTGCTTTCTGCAAGATAGCTAAGAAATTTTTTGCTCAACTGGAGGCAGGGCCAGTAGCCGAATAGCGAGTAATGCAAAAGCACAATCCGAAATCGCAGCCTCTGCAGACACTGAGGAAATCCTCCTTCCGTGTTCACTAGCCAGGTTTTGAAACACGAATACTTTGGAAAGGCATAAACATGCTCATAGATCATGGGGGCGTTTTTCATGAGGCGATGGTGGTAGATGAGCAGGATTCCGTTGATTATCTCGCCCTGCATTCCCTTTCCCTTCATATGCTTTTCGTGCGCGCCTTACGCTGAACCACAAGGCAATTCATCGCGACCATTGAAGGAGTGCCCTTCTCAACGGCTGATCTGAAATCTCTCCCCTTCTTGTTTTAGGTAGCCGCCCGCGCTCCCATGACTATGGAATGGCCCATGATTCATTTCATAGTCTCTCCATGGTTGCTCGTTACAGTAAAAATTTCCGACTGCGTGAATTCATTACGATTTCTTGTCTTCTCTCGCTTCTTCACGACCACAATAATTTCAGTAGGATAACAGAGTATCTTACGAATGCCTTGAGGGAGGCAAGAGTTTATGCCTTTAAGGGCTTTCTTGATCGGCCTTATGACGGTACTCGCAACTCTTGGCATGGATTTGACTGAACCTCTGAGGGGTCCTGGCAGCTTATATCTCAGCCGCAACCCAGCAGCGCTGTATCCTGTGAAAACCGTTTCGACGACCCTGCACCCAAAGATCTTCTCGAAGAGCAGGCGAAGCGAATGCTCATCAAAATTCCTGAAGTGAGCGTATTCGTATGCAAGGCTCTCGTCAAGATAAGGCTTCAACTCTTCCCTGTAAGGGACACGAACGATCAACGTTCCGTCATCCTTGAGCACCGATAAGATCTTGCAACATGCCAAATTCAGGTCAAGGACGTGTTCAAGCACGTCTGTACACACTACGATGTCAAAGAATTTCTCTACATAGGGCATGTCTTCGATCAGAGCATAGCAAACTCGGATTCCCTTCTCTTGGGCAACCCTAAGATAGTCAAAGCTAATATCCACCCCGTACCGATCAAGGTTTGAAAAGTCCTCAAGGAGGCGCCCTAGGCCAACACCAACATCAAGAATTCGCTGGCTCGGCGCGGCGTACTTGCGGATTAGATCGGCAGTTGAAGTCTCCATCTCGAGCCAAAGGCACTCCTCGATCCAAGGGTTCTGACCGGTTCTCCGCTGAGCCTCCATATGATCTCTGGCTAACCTTTCATAATTGCGAACGTACTCGTTCCGCTCCGAGAAAATCGGTACCTTGTCCTGATAACTCATCGGTATCTTGAGATAAATGTAAGTGTCGTCTAGTGGCTCCATACCTAATCCAAGTTTTGCCTGTCGTATATTTTGGGTCAACGAATCAACGAAAATAGAAATCGCCTCTCGCCACCGGACAGGGATAGATACAGTATAAGAAGCAAACAGACAAAGATAGATCCTGAGAAGGCAACCTCAGGAAGGATTGTGAGATTTCGCGGCAAAAAGGACAGGCCGGCGGTACACACATAAACGAAAGCAAACTGCCTTAGACGCCTCCATTCACAGGAAAATTGAAAGTATTTCCCCTTTCTAGAACGGTTCCAGGCAAACTGCAAAGACACAAGGAGGACATACCCCGCCACCAGGCTTGACACTGCCCCCACCATGCCAACCCATGGGATCAGCAGGAGATCTAGCACAACGACGCACAATGCACATCCGCCTTGAATGAGGCTCACATATTTCACTTCCTTTGCGAAGTACACAGCGGGCAGTAGCAAGAAGAAAAAGCCGCTGAAAAAATATGCTGTCGATGCCGGGCCGATAATCTTGTAGGCATCATAGAAGGCAGGCTGAGTCATGATCATGACCACAGGCCGGGCACCCGCATAGAACAAAAGGCTCAAAACACCGAATCCTAAAGTATAGGCAGTGACAACCCTGCCAAAGTGGTCCTTTGCCTCATTCTGGCGGCCCACAAAAGACATGAAGTGAGGATACCACGCGCTTGAGAATGCCGAAACCAGAAGGTTCATGACAAGGCCAAAATTAAACCCGATGATGTAAACGCCGACTTCCTCGATCCCCCGGAACCTCTGTAGAAAATACTGGTTTGCGTGCTGAATAACAAACAGGAAGAAGGAAGAAGGAATCAAGGGGGCCCCGAATCGCATGAAATCTCGGGCCACCGACCCACTTAAGCGAAAGGAGAGACTGCGTGCACAAACAAAAACCAGCATCCCCAATGCGGCAACATTAGCGGTCAGGATGCTTTCGATCATCCCTTCGACACCGCGACCCCAAAAAACAACCGTCAAAACAGTCAAGCCTAGCGAAAGCATTGTCAACGTGGTGGTGAAGATCACGTATGTGAAAGCCCGCTTTTCGAACATTAGGTAGAGTAGGAATTGAGCGTTAAGGATACTTGCTCCCGCAGATAAAAGAGAGAGCGTTACAAGCTTGGATTGGTAGGGTTCCCCAAATAGGAGTCTGCTGAGGCAGCTCGGAAAACAAAAGGCGAAAAGCCCGATAACGACGGCACTCACCAAAAGGATCAACACGGAAGTCCAGATCGTCTCTTCCTTTCTACGGTGATCGTTACCTTCGAAGTAACACAGCCCTGTCGCCGCACCCGATCCATAAGAGAAGCAGGCGGTGACCACAAGGTTCATGACACCAAGGATCGCCAATACACCAAAATCTGCTGGCGTCAGATAGGCCGTGAAAACGGGCAGCAGGAAAAAACTGAGGAAACGGTTCAGAATCTGCCCCAGGCCATAAATGAGCGAATTTTTGATCAGGTTGTTGAATAGTAATTCAAACATTTTTATTGGTACGCAGCACTACGAGCAATGCGTCGGCGATGAAGATTTCTGAATCTAATCATCATGCCGTGTGGTCATCATTTTGACCCTTCCCAATCACCTCCTTTCCGCCAGTGCACCGTCACCAAGAAGGAGGGAGTCCTTTCCCCTGAGGCAAAGTCCCGTGAGAATCCTTTTTCATCTCAGCACCTGATCTCTTCCGCACCGCAGGGTGCACCGGCAGATTTCCATGAGAACGAGCGTAAAGCTTTTCAACGCCACTCCTCACCGAAAGCAATCCTTTGAGGCACACGTTTACAAACGAGCCGGATGCCCTCTTCCAACGATACTCTTGGCTCAATACCCAGTAACCTCCGCTGCCTATCCAGTGCCGGTCTTTTTACCAACGTCATCCTTGAAGGAATATTGACATGACTGATGAGTTCTTTCGGAGCATTAAGCTCTACCCGTATTCTCTCCGCCAATTCGGCCATTCCGATGACATCGGGATGGCCAATATTGATGACCGAGTATTCTTCTAAATGAACAGCGGCTTCGATTGCCCGAACGGCATCGGATGCATGGAACCAGCTTCGAGCACTTCCATTGTGAACTTCAATCGGTTTTCCGAGGGCCAAATTGCCTACAAACCGTATCATGGCTGAACGATGATCACCGAAATGCTCTTCTTCATCATACATCATGAAGGGACGAATGGTCACAGCCCGAAGGCCGTAGTTTCTGACCTCGTACTCGACTACTTTTTCGCCCAGCAACTTGGATAGACCATATCGGTTGTTAGGCGAGGGATTCGCTATAGCCTCGTCCATAGGGTCACATTCTGGACCATAGACTTCAGAGGTCGAAAAAAACACCGTTTTCGCATCCACTCGTTTACACAGTTGGAGGACATTATTGATCCCCCCCATGTTTGTCGTTAATGCAAGGCTGCCGGCCTGCTCGCACGTAACACGGCTCACCATGGCTGAGAGGAGAAAAACGACATTAGGCTGCCAATCGAATGCGGGCAGCAAGTCTATGGGATGGTTTATGTCAGCCACCATGTAATGATCACGATACCCTGACTTGATATCAGCCTCCATGACTTCGTATCCCTTTTGCCGAAGGTATTTGACCAGGACAGTTCCAATGTTTCCCTCCGACCCGATGACCAATGCCCTCTGCATCATTTCCCTCCTCCTATGTGTAAAACAAGGTTTCTGTGATTAGCAGCCTTTTTGCGACCCCACTTTGCCTCTGCGTGAACAGACACAAACTCGCTCTTATCGAAAAGACCATCTCGATGATCTAGAAGAACCGCTATCGAAAAATCGACTCTTTCTGGGAAGGAATCACGATGCTGTGACGGCCACCTCGACTTTAAATCGCCAAACACTCTCATCATTGAACGGATTTCCTTTGAAAGGGCATCTTATCTCTGATCCATTCTCTTGATTGCCCTTTCAATTTTCGAATTTTCCCCTCGACGTAGTTCATCTTGGCTCTTATTTTCGCATGGGTCCCACTCGTCGAAAGACATTTTGTCACTTGCTGAGCGTCCTCAAGAGATATTTGTGGATCCGTCCCAATTTCCAGTAGGTTCCTGTCGACGGCTTCGATGAGCTGCTGGTAGCGGTACCTCCCCGACGCAATCAAGTCCCGATAACAGTTCTCCGTCAATTCCCGACGAAGAGATTCGTCCCGGTACATCCTCATGACCTCCTCAAAATTGCTG
>Ga0079037_100000316_pt1 | contig 20683 bp, 15 predicted proteins | sample Mud3Dept4metaG_FD_71479 | JGI IMG/M metagenome (GOLD analysis project Ga0079037, IMG submission 71479) | Freshwater wetland microbial communities from Ohio, USA, analyzing the effect of biotic and abiotic controls - Mud 3 Core 4 Depth 4 metaG | ecosystem: Environmental > Aquatic > Freshwater >... | reverse complement strand
TGAATATCTTCACTTTCCAAGGACAGAAGCTCCATATTTCGGAGAATTGATTGCACGATTTCTTCGGGGTGAATTTGGTTCCCTGAATGAAGTTGATCCATGGCTTGTTGCAATGCTGTATGCAGGAGACAGGAAAGATGCTTCTGACCTTATCAGGAGTTGGCTGAAAAAGGGCAGCATTGTACTTCTTGACAGGTATACCTATTCGAATATTGCATATCAGTGTGCCAAGCTTAAGGATCCTGATGATCAGGAAGCCCTTATGAACTGGATACTGAATCTTGAGTTCCTTCACTTCGGAATTCCCCGCCCGGATCTGAACATCTTCCTTGATGTACCATTCTCATTTACGGAGAAAAAGTTGTCAGCATCCAGAACAGGAAAAGACAGGAAATATCTTAATGGTACAAGAGATATTCATGAAAGATCTCTTGCTTTCCAGAGAAAGGTGAGAGATATTTATCTGAAAGTATCAAAAACAGATAAGCATCTATGTATAGTTGATTGCAGTGATAAAACAGGCAAAATGCTGCCTCCAGGGAAGATTTCTGATCTGATTATTGGGATAATAACCGAAAGAAATCTTATATAGTATGAAAATATTGAAATATATAAGCAGGATAATAATTGGGATTGTATTTATCTTTTCCGGAACAGTTAAAGCTATAGATCCACTCGGAGTGACCTATAAATTTCAGGATTATTTTCAGGCTTTTAATCTTGATTTTCTGAAAAACTTCAGTCTTCTATTTGCAATAACTCTCTGCACCTTTGAATTTATTGCCGGATTTTCTGTATTATTTAATATCAGACAAAAAGCAGGAATATGGATTATTATGCTTATGATGCTGGTATTCACCCCTTTGACCTTCATCCTTGCATTATCAAATCCTGTTTCAGATTGTGGTTGTTTCGGTGATGCAATACATCTGACCAACTGGCAGACCTTCGGAAAGAACATAATCTTGATCATCCCGGCGATTTACCTGTTCATCAACAGAAATGATACAGTATCCGGTAAAACTAGTACCAGGGAATGGTCGCTTATCTCTGTTCTGGCCATTTTATTTGTTGCTTTTATCTTTTATAACCTTCATTATCTGCCTGTTATAGACTTCCTGCCTTACAAAACGGGTACTTATATCCCTGACAAAATGATCATCCCGGAAGGAAAGCACGGAGATATGTACGAATCTACATTTATATACGAAAAAAACGGAGTTCAAAAAGAATTTACCCTCGAGAACTACCCTGCTGGTGATACCTCCTGGAAATTTATCGACCAGAAATCTGTCCTCGTGTCCAAGGGATATGTGCCTCCTATCCACGACCTGGCAATCAGGACGATGGTTAATGAAGACATTACACAAAAGATTTTGTCATCAAAAGGTTATACAATTCTTATGATTTCCAAAAAACTGTCCGAAGCTGACAGGGAAGAATTAATGAAAGGATTTGAGCTGGGGAATTATTGCACGGAAAACCAGATAAACTATTACATTATTACAGCTTCAGGATTCGGTGAAATCAAAGATTTCCGGAATGGATTGACATTCTGCCAGGCAGATGAGATAACACTGAAGACTATAATCAGGGCAAATCCCGGTTATATCCTTTTAAAAGAAGGAACCATTATCGCCAAGTGGTCATGGGCAAATTTACCAGATAATAAATCGATTAGTGAAATAATAAACAAACAATAACCTGTTTTTAAACAAATTTTTATGAGAAAGAAAATCGTCGCCGGTAACTGGAAAATGAATATGAACCTTGAGGAGGGCCTCAGATTTGCAAAGTCACTCGATCAGTATTTTAGAGAAAAACCATCAGGAAAAGCGGAGGTTATTTTATGCACTCCCTTCATTCACCTGCCAGATGTCTCAGAAATACTGAAGGATGGAAAATTATTATCAGGGGCACAAAACTGTGCTTCAGAATCGTCTGGTGCATTTACGGGTGAAGTTTCTGCATCAATGATTAAAAGTACTGGTGCTGAATATGTTATAATTGGACATTCAGAAAGAAGAACCTATTATAATGAGGATGACAAAATCCTGAATAAGAAGACTATCCTGGCATTGAACAATGGTCTGAAAGTTATTTTCTGCTGCGGGGAAGTCAAAGAAGAGAGAGAAAAAGGAAAACATTTTAACGTTGTTAAACGACAGCTGGATGAGGGATTGTTCACTCTGAATACAGATGAGATCAAGAAAGTTGTCATTGCCTATGAACCTGTCTGGGCTATCGGAACCGGTTTGACTGCAACACCGGAACAGGCACAGGAGATGCATCAGTATATCCGGAAACTCGTTGGAAACAAGTACGGAAATGAAATTTCCGGTAATCTTACCATACTTTACGGAGGAAGCTGCAAACCTTCAAATGCTGCCGAGATATTTTCAAAACCTGATGTCGACGGAGGACTTATCGGTGGAGCATCACTAAAGAAAGATGATTTTGTGGCAATAGTGGAAGCTATCTGAAATTGATCCGGGGTGGTGAATGGAGAGTAACTAAATAGAATGCCATGTTAAAGAAGCTGTCAGTTATTAACCTGTTAATCTTGATTTTATTACACGGGAACCTGTTCTCTCAGGTCAAATCACCTTTTACAGGAGATCCTGCAAAATATAAGGAAGAGTTGACTGCATATATGGGTCCGAATCTCAACGGAGAGCAGAAGGCAACACTGAATGCTTTTCTCTCCGGGTGGGACAGTACAGCTTTCAATAGGGAAAATATGACCAGGATCATTGATCTTACCAGTCAGTTTTACGATCGGTCAATGAGACCTGTTCCTCACTTTAACAACTTCCTTATAACCCTGAATAAATTTACTGAAAGAAGATTATCCGCTGAATTTCTGGGCAGCTGGCTTACAGGTTTAAGCGAGTTAGTATTTAACCCGAGGTTTTCCACTGAAAATATCGACAGGTATATAAGGAATACCGGTTTGATGATAACAGATAATGTCCTTTCTGACGTTGGAGGTCTGCGATGGAAAGTAAAAAACAGTGCACTTAAATTTCTTCATGATACTGTTTTCAAGGTTATTGTGACAAACGCAACTCTTACTTGTTATTCACAAAAAGACAGCACGGAAATTTATAATGTTTCAGGCACATATTACCCTGAAATTCTGCAGTTTCATGGTACAAAAGGTAAGATTACCTGGGAAAAAGCCGGTTATCCAAAAGAGGATGTATTTGCTGAACTGAACAACTATTTCATTAATACTTCAAAAAATAATTTTACTGTCGATTCTGCAAAGCTGATGCACAAAACTTATTTCAAAACACCGGTTTACGGATTACTTTCAGACCAGTCAACAGGCTTTGCCAGCAATGAAAGAGCTAATTACCCCCGGTTTGAAACATATACAAAGGAATTTAAACTTAAGAATATCTATAAAGGAGTAAACTATGAGGGAGGCTTGTCTTTTGAAGGAGCGACTGTCAAGGGCAGCGGAACCAGGGAATTGCCTGCTGTAGTTACTCTTTCCAGAAATGATACCCTGTTCCTGAAAATAAAAGCAGGAGAGTTTATTTTTTCAAAAACCGGACTCATCAGCGGAGAGACATCTATGGCGCTTTATCTTGATAAAGATTCAATCTACCACTCAAATCTGGGCTTTTCATATAATGCATCAATGGGGCAGGTGAATCTTTACCGGGCAAGTAATCCTATATCAAAAAGTCCTTATTACAATTCATTTCATAAGCTCGATATGTATTTTGAGCTCCTTTCCTGGGATATGAAAGAATCAAAGATTATTTTGTCAAGGGCGAGAGGTGCTGCTCTTGGTCAGGCGCTATTTGAATCAGAATCTTTTTTCGATGCGAACTTTTTTATGCAGCTCGCCGGAATTGATGAGTATCACCCTCTTGTTCGTTTTAAGAAGTTTGCAGAATGGTACTACTCGCAAACATTTCCTGTTAAAGATTTTGCTACCTGGCTTAATAAACCACTTGACGCAGTTACAGGAATGTGCATCGATATGGCCAATAAAGGATTTATATTTTACGACAGGAAATTTAATGAGATTACCCTCAAGAAAAAAGTGGACGATTATCTGAATTCTTTTTCAAAGAAAAAGGATTATGATGTTTTGAGTATAATGAGTGAAACGAAAGCCCCTGTCGACAATGCTATTCTTGATCTCCGGAATTTTGATCTGACAGTTAACGGTGTATCTGGAGTCTATGTTAGTGATTCACAGCGTGTTGCAATTTACCCATATAACAAGCAGCTTGTAATTGGCAAAAACCGCAGGATGAAATTTGATGGCGTCGTGGAAGCAGGATTGTTCACTGTCTTCGGACACGATTTCTCATTCAGCTATGATACATTCAAAATAAGACTCCAGAAAATTGATTCCATCAACATAGCTGTTGAAACTGATAAAAGAGATTCATATGGCAACCCGCTGGTAAGAGATATAGAGAACCAGATCCAGCTCACAACAGCTGATCTTTTTATCGACGATCCCAACAACAAATCAGGATTGAGAAGTCTTAAGCAATACCCTATAATTGACGCTATTACATATTCTTACATCTTCTTTGATAACATTCCCGGGCTGGACAGCATCTATCCAAAGAAGGATTTCTATTTCAAGATAGACGCCTTCACCTATGAAAATATAGATCATTTTACCTCCGAGGATATGAATCTTGAAGGAGAATTCCACGCGGGAAACATCCTTAAACCTATGCGCCAGTTCCTTACAATTCAGGAAAATAACTCTCTTGGTTTCAATATGAATATACCTGAAGATGGTATCGAGGTCTATGGTACAAAAGGTAAGTTGTACAATAATATAAGTATGAGTAATAAAGGCCTCATCGGAAGCGGTACACTGAAACATCTTTCCTCTGTCACAAAATCGGAAGAGTTCAGGTTCTTCCCTGATTCAATGCTGACACAGGCGACTTCTTTCAATATCGAAAAAGACGGGAAAGGATTGTTTCCGATCCTCAACAGTAAGGATGTTAAAATAAAATGGATGATTCCGAAGGACGAATGGCTGGCAACAAATGACAAAGGAAATAATTTCAATATGTTTGATAACGGAACAGAACTTGACGGGAGCCTTAAACTTACACCCCGATCACTTAGCGGTGAAGGAATTGTCAATACAACTGATTCCAGGATTACTTCAAATTCATTCGGCTTTACTACCAACTCAATAAGGGCTGATACTTCCGATTACAATTTAAAATCCCCTTCAACCAGTGGATATGCATTCATAGCTGAAAATACAAGAACGGATATCAACTTCGATCTGAAGATGACACGTTTCCATCTGAATACCGACACCTCAGTTGTGAAATTCCCTGAAATTCAATATATCTGTACAATGACTGATTTTATTTACAAACATGATACCAGAATTCTGAACATGGAACAAAAAGGTAAATCAGATAGTGAACTTCTCACTTCAGATAAGCTTCTCAGGCTGGACTTTAATAATCTCGACAAGCCAACATTCTTTGCTACCAATGTTATTGGTGATACTGTTGCTTTTTCATCGTGGAAAGGGAGCTATAATGTTGACCGTGAGTATATTGAAGCAGAAAACATAAATTATATTCATATAGCGGATGCACTTATTCAACCTGAAAACGGAAAGATAACCATCAACCGGAGGGCAAAAATAAATCAATTACAGAATGCTGTTATTGCGGTAAATAACCGTCATTTGCTGCATTCTGCAAAAATTGATATCGAATCGACCAAAAGGTACAGTGGCAGCGGGGTATATGACTATATTGACGAGAATAAGCAGGTATACCAGATCAACTTCCCGGAAATTACGGTTGATACGATGGTTACAAGCGCCAGAGGCTTTGTTCCTGCGAGTCAAGACTTCAAACTTAGTCCTGCATTCTCTTTTACGGGAGACGTGAACCTTTATGCAGGGAAAGACCTCCTTACCTTTTCGGGTGGTGTCGGAATTATTAATAACTGCAATGCATTTAAGACTTACCCGGTAAAATTCAAGTCGGAAATCGATCCGATAAATGTAATGATTCAGATAAGTGAGAAGCCTCGTGATATGAACGATAATATGGTTTTTTCAGGGTCATTTATCAATCTTGATTCAATCCATATCTATCCGGCGTTCCTTTCCGCTCAAAAATCATGGACTGACGTTGCTCTGGTAAATTCACAAGGGTACCTGTATTACGAAAAAGCCAAAAACAGATATCTGATCACATCTCTTGAAAAGATCGCCGATCAGACTCTTTCCGGCAATATGATTGCTTTCGATAAGGATTTTTGCGTCTTATCAGGTGAAGGGAAGCTCAATTTTGGGACAAATTTCGATTTTGTGAGCCAGACAGGAGCAGGTAAGATAATCCATACTCTTGATTCCGGGAACGTTAACATTCAGGCAATACTGGGATTTGACTTTTATTTTTCACCGGAAGCTCTTAAAATAATGAGTGATGAGATAAGAATGATGCCTACATTAAAGCAGGTTAATCTTAACAGCGACCTGTACAGGAAGGGAATGAAAGATCTGATTGGTATTGATGCAGCTAATAAACTGAAGGAAGAACTGGATCTTTTTGGTACATCTAATGATCTGCCAAAAGAATTCAATTTTGAATTATTACTGAATGATGTGAATCTCTACTGGAACGAAGCAACATCTTCATTCAGATCGAAAGGTAGAATCGGGATAGGATACATTGGTACACAGCCGGTTAATGTATACGTCGACGGGTTCATTGAGATCCAGCGCCGGCGATCAGGCGATATGTTTGATATTTATCTAAAAGCTGATGAATCAACATTTTACTATTTCTCGTACATAAGAGGAATGATGATGACTCAGTCAGGTAATAACGACTATAATAAATATATTGCGGGTCTGAAACCGAATCTGAGGAAGCACCCTGATTCATCATTAAGGCAACCTTATTCATATATGCTCTCTGTGGAAGACAGGCTTGGCAGATTCCTCAGAAGGATGACAGGCGAAGAGACTGAAGTTGAAGAAGTAGATCTTAACGGACTGGTAAAATGATCTTGCACCTAATTGGGAGGTCAATCCATCATTGACAAATTTATTATTTTTGAACAAACTTGTTCCATGCAGGTATTTTACGCTCCTGATATTACAGGCAATACTTATACACTTGATGAAAGGGAGTCCGGACATATAATCAGAGTTTTAAGGATGACAAGAAGCGCTCCGGTCAGACTTATAGACGGAAAAGGCAACCTTTTTGAAGGAATCATCAATGAACCTGATCCCAGGCAATGTTCAATTAAGATCATATCAGTAATACATAATTTCGAAAAGAGGAATTACAGGATTCACATCGGCATCTCACCTTTGAAAAATCCTGACCGTTTAGAATGGTTTATTGAGAAGAGTGTGGAAATAGGAGTGGATGAGATAACACCACTGATATGCAGAAATACGGAAAAACCCGGGATAAAACATGAAAGGATAAGAAATCTGATTATTTCAGCCATGAAACAATCCCTGAAGGCGCAGGACACTATTCTGAATAAAACAACGACATTAAATGATTTCATAAACGCTGGTCATAAGGGATGCCTGATGATCGCAAACTGTAATGAAAACTTTAAAAGAAAAGGAATTTCTGAGATTTATTTAAAAGGTAGTGATGCAACAATACTTGTCGGTCCGGAAGGTGATTTTTCGGAGGCCGAGATTGAAATTGCAATCAAAAAAGGATTTGTTCCGGTCCATCTGGGAAATAGCAGGCTCCGAACAGAAACGGCAGGAGTTGCTGCCTGCCATTCCATTTACTTTGTCAACCAGTAAACTGTTTGGATTATCCGATTGAAAACCGATAATGGTAAGGATAAAAAGCAATATCAGAACAACACCAGACCATTTAAATCCTAATAAACAAGAAAAAGCCGGTTGACATGAACCGGCTTTAATTTTTTAATGACCCTTCCTGATTTTCTCAATCAGCCGGCGGGTCATTTGCTTTCCGGGAACAGGTTTTACCTGTTTCAGAAAATCTATCACAACACTGAATTGTGGATAAAATCCCCAGGCATCCTCAAAGAGATCAATCTTGTCCGTTTTAATATTGTGATATGAAAGAAAAGGGGTAGAATTTAATCCCATAGGCTTCATGTTTTCATTTTTAAGAAAACGCAATCCCGGGGAAAAAATTGTTTAAGTACTTAATAAATTATTTTTGACAAAATAAATTAACAATGCAAGGCATTTAGCATCCATATTTTATATGCTTTTCCCGTTACGCCTTTGCTTCTTAATCCATTGTAAGTATTATCTTTTTCTCCTCCATGATCTTCCTCATGTTGATAAGAGCATACCTCATACGTCCCAAAGCAGTATTAATACTGACGTCAGTTATGTCTGCAATCTCCTTGAAGCTCAATCCTGAATAATGGCGGAGAATTACGACCTCGCGCTGGTCGTCAGGAAGCATGCTGATCATTTTTCTCACATCCTTCTGAATCTGCCTTTTGATAATATTGTCTTCAACATTAGATTCAGCAAGTTTTTTTGAATTAAACAGATCTGACTCATAGTCGTCATTAGAGATGGTATTCATCTGTTTAACCCGCCGGAAATGATCAATTATTAAGTTATGGGCTATACGCATCACCCATGAAATGAACTTTCCATTATCCTGGTACTTGCCACTCTTGACAGACTGGATTACTTTCATAAAAGTATCCTGGAACAGGTCCTCAGCAAGAGCCTGATCGCGAATATATAGACTAATATATGCGAATACTTTATTCTTATGACGGTAGATAAGCTGCTCAAAGCAGGACTGATCACCTTTTATGAACTTCTGTATCAGTTCATAATCGGGTATTGTTCTTTTCATCGCTCACTCTTTAAATTACGAAGAGTAGAGTTGCTCTATAGTCAGTCCTCCTTAATTACGAAATTAAACATACCACAAAAGAAATCAATTTTTTTCAATTTATAAGTATTACTTTTGGATTTTTATTTAAAATTAACATTTACTACCAGTATTTTGTGATGAATGGGAGCATTGAAATCAGGGGGGCAAGGGTACATAATCTTAAAAATGTAAGTCTAAAAATTCCCAGAAACAAGCTGGTCGTTATAACAGGGGTCTCTGGTTCAGGAAAGTCATCTCTTGCATTCGACACCATTTATGCTGAAGGACAGAGAAGGTATGTTGAAAGCCTTTCGGCCTATGCACGTCAGTTTCTTGGCAGGATGAATAAACCAGAAGTAGACTTTATTAATGGCATCCCTCCTGCCATTGCAATAGAGCAAAAAGTAAACTCCCGTAATCCCCGCTCCACAGTCGGGACATCAACCGAGATATACGATTATATGCGGCTTCTTTATGCCAGGATAGGCAGAACATACTCTCCCATCACCGGAAAAGAGGTAAAAAAACACAGTGTTGATGATGTAGTCGATTTTATGGCATCCCTGCCGGAAGAAACAAAGGTTATAATCACCTCTTCCGGTGAGGTACCTGAAAAAATTAAAATATCTGAATACCTTTCATTTCTCCAGAAGCAGGGATTTGACCGCATTGAATTGAATGGCGAGCTGATAAGGATCGATGACATAAAAGATTCGCAGAGTCTCAAGCCAGGGCAGCAAATAAACATCGTTATTGACAGGCTTGTTATGAGCCATTCAGCGGATAATTTCAGCAGGGCAGCTGACTCTGCACAAACCGCCTTCCAGACAGGAAAGGGGTATTGCCAGGTGCTGGTCTTTAATGATAAAGGTATAGTCCGGGAGAACTTTTCAAATAAATTTGAAGAGGATGGGATATTATTCGAGGAACCTTCAGAATATCTCTTCAGCTTTAATAATCCGATTGGCGCCTGCCCAGTTTGCGAGGGATATGGCAAGATAATCGGTATAGACCAGAGCCTGGTAATCCCGGATCAGAATCTGTCAGTGTACGAGGACGCGATTGCCTGCTGGAAAGGCGAGACAATGAAAAAATGGAAAGAAAGACTTGTTACTAATGCAGAACTATTTGATTTCCCAATACATAAACCTTATTACCAGCTTACAGAAGAGCAGAAAGCGCTTCTCTGGAAGGGGAACAGATATTTTTACGGATTAAACAGGTTTTTTGAACATCTCGAAGCAAAAAAATTTAAGATCCAGTACAGGGTCCTGCTGAGCCGCTACCGTGGAAAGACAACCTGTTATGAATGCAATGGATCGAGGTTAAAAAAAGAAGCAGGTTATGTTAAGGTTTCAGGTAAAACAATACAGGAACTTGTTTCGGTACCAGTTGGTAATTTGTACGATTACTTTGTAAATATTTCTCTTCCTCCAACTGATGCCGTCGTTGCTGAAAGGCTTCTTAAAGAGATTACAATCCGGCTTCGCTTTCTAATTGATGTGGGGCTTCCCTATCTTACCCTTGACAGGGTTTCATCAACCCTCTCGGGCGGTGAATCACAGAGGATTAATCTGTCAACCTCACTTGGGAGCAATCTTGTTGGCTCAATGTATATTCTCGATGAGCCGAGCATCGGGCTTCATCCGCGTGATACAAACCTTCTGATAAAGGTTCTGAAGGAGCTTCGCGACCTTGGGAACTCGGTGCTGGTGGTCGAGCATGAAGAAGAGATCATCAGAGCATCTGATGAAATTATTGATATGGGGCCTGAAGCAGGCAGACTGGGAGGCGAGGTTGTTTTCCAGGGAGGCCTCGACCTGACACCTGCAAATCAGTCGCTTACAGCAGCTTACCTTAGTGGAAGACTAAGAGTCCCTGTGCCGGGGATACGAAGAAAATGGAACAGCTTTATTGAAGTTAAGGGTGCCAGAGAGAATAACCTGAAAGGAATTAATGTCAGGTTTCCTCTTCATGCCATAACAGCCGTTACAGGTGTTAGCGGATCAGGTAAATCCAGTCTTGTATCAGAAATACTCTATAAATTTCTCTCCAGCCGTATAAATGGTAATAACTTGAAACCAGGTCAGTTCAGGGAGATTGTCGGAGATATTTCTGGGCTTACCGGAGTCGAGATGGTCGACCAGAATCCAATAGGGAAATCCAGCAGGTCAAATCCGGTGACATATCTTAAAGCATATGATGAGATCCGGAAGTTATATTCCGAGCAGCAGGCTTCGGTTCAGAATAATTTTAAAGCTTCCCATTTTTCTTTTAATGTTGAAGGAGGGCGATGCGAGGAGTGTCAGGGTGAAGGCATTATCAGGGTCGAGATGCAGTTCATGGCTGACGTGGAACTAACCTGTGAGGTGTGCAAAGGAATGAGATTCAGGAAGGACATACTCGAAGTAAGGTATCATGGGAAGAATATTTACGATATGCTTGAGATGACCATTAATGAAGCAATTGACTTTTTTGGTAATCACCCGGGTCGAAATGAAAAGCGTATAATAGAAAAACTGAAACCATTATCGGATGTTGGGCTTGGTTATATTAAAATGGGTCAATCGTCAAGTACATTGTCGGGAGGGGAAAGCCAGAGAGTTAAGCTTGCATACTTTCTGAGCCAGGAAAAAGAATCAGGTCATATTTTATTCATATTCGACGAACCGACAACAGGACTCCATTTTCATGATATAAACAAGCTGCTCACATCATTAAATGCTCTTGTTGACCATGGTCATTCTGTTTTGTTGATAGAGCATAACCAGGAGGTGATAAAGAGTTGTGACTGGGTTATTGATCTTGGGCCAGAGGGTGGTGAAGAGGGAGGCTATGTTGTCTTCGAAGGCCGGCCGGAAGAGCTTGCAGAATGCAGAGATTCTTATACCGGAAGGTATCTGGCTCCAAAGCTGAAGGTTTAATCTGCGTAAAGTTCAATTAATTTCAACTTTTACAACAGCCTCACCGGAGGAAGAGGTAAGAAAATAAAAAAGGGATCGTTGAGATCCCTGAACATTAAATTATGTTAATTAGTTCTATTTCTTTAGTTTGAACCCAAACATTATGGCAACGCACCCGCTTGCAGGTGTATCTCCTGGCTGGTTGAATGATGTAACTTTAACAACAAGTTTAAGTTGCTGGCTTGCCTGCAGTTTAAAGTCCCAGGTGGTAGCAAAGTTTTTATCCTTGTTTGTATAGAGGACATTTTTATTTGCATCGAGTACTCTAAATTCAATAGCTGGAAGTTTATCCTCTCCTACTATTGCAACTCTGTACTCCATGTCGGAATAAAATGTTTTGTATAATTCTGCCTCTTCACCTTCAACAAGGACTGCCGCATGGTAGTTTCCGTCATGTGTATAGGTGGCAAGCTGTGGGAGACACTCTTTCTTGGCAAATGCCTTGCATTGTGCATCAACAGATCCACAATAGGCAAACACAAAAAACGCAAGTATTAATAAAGTCTTTAATGGTCTCATAGCTTCTTTATTTTACGAATGAATTTCTGATACCTGTAACTGTAGCTGCAAGTTCCTTGAATACAACCGGAGTCATATCTGTTTTAACTTCGGATTTGAGTATTGTAGTATTCGATGACTGGTCATATTCCGTTCTTATTGGACTTGTATCTATTTTAATCTTGTCAAACACAGTTTTTAGTTTTGCTACCTCTGTCATCAGCTCATCAACGGCCGGATTTCCTTTGCTTCCGTTAAGAAGGTTCAGAAGTATATCAATGGAAAGCTTCTGGTCAATTATCCTTCCGACCAGTTTGTTTCCGTTAAAATCATTCATATCAACCAGCTGGGTAGAGATGTAAAGTCCTTCAATCCAGCCTCCTACAAGAACCATTGCAGCGGTGGCAGGTTGTCCGTTATCTTCAAGATATGAATTTGAATTCATAAAAGTCTCGGAAACAATCCTCATAATAACTTCGCTGTTATTGATATTTTCCTCGAGCTCATCGATATCTTTCTGCTCAATAGCCTTCAGAATGCCGAGTCCGTCAGCCATTTTTTTAGCAGCGTTCATGTAATCAATCAGCAATTGAGTCTGCTCATACATACTTGCAAAACTAAGGTCGCAGGTATAAATACCCAGATTAAGTGCCATCGCTTTATTGGTAACATAATTGTTAACATTTGATACAGGATTAAGAAGTTTCTGATCAAATCCTGCACCTGCTGATTTGATAAGCATTGCGGACTCCAGAGGAGAAGGTAATGCCTGAAATATTTTTTCTGCCTGTTTGATATCCTGTAAAATAGCTGTATTATCCTTCATATCTACCTTAACTTCCTCCTGTGGTGCTTTCTTACCGCCCTTGCAGCCTGCGAACAAGCATAAAACCAGTATGAATACCATCAGAATAACTGAACTAATTCCGTGCTTTCTATTCATGATTTAAATATTTAAGTGTCAAACCTAATTCCCGACTAAATTAGTATTTTATTTTTATTTTTCAAATACAGATATATGTTATTACCTATTTCTAACTTTGCAGGAAATATATTCAGGTGATAAAATCAGAGAAAAAAGTCAGGGAGCTTGCTGCAATTCTGAAAAAGGGTAACAAATTATTTATATCTGAGGCTATCAGGTCGCTAAGGGAAGAAGAACCTTATGAGGGTGCTATTGCACTACTTGTCTCATTTTATAACGAAACCGTTGAAAAGTCAATCCATAAAACAATAGAGGAATTTTTTAATGATATTAAATATCAATCTGCAAGTACTGAAGTTGTTGCAGAGATCCGTAAGCCATGGAAAGCCAGTACAATCAGCATGCTGGTTTCCTCCTGCTGGCAATCAGGCCTTGACTATTCTGATTACCTGACCGACATTGCAAGAACTTTTCTGAAAGGAGACTACGAAATAGCCATTGAATGCATGACAGTTATAGAAGAATCTGTTCATAACAGCAGCCGGGAAAGGAAAGATGAAATAATCAGGCTTATCGAAAAGAGTCCTCTGGCTTTTATTAATGAAAAAAGTGCTCTCACACAGGAGCTTATTTCTATTCTTGAAAGGTAAATCATTAAGTTCCCACTTTGAAGGGTATTTATACATCCCCCTTCCCCACTTCAAATGGGGATTCTAACCTTCCGAAGAGAAATATTTCATAAACTGGGTTCTCTCGTAAACCACAGGTTTTGTATAATTATGGTAATTCAAACTCCCCCTGAATTCACTTATTGATGCGAATCCATTTTTGTCCATCCAGGATTCAATCTGGCTGTTCATATTCTTAAGAAATGGAATGCCCTTTTCATACAGAACTGAACAAACCTGCACCGAATGAGCTCCGGCAAGAAGGTATCTGACAGCATCAGCACCGCTGTGAACCCCGGTTGAGGCTGAGATATCTATTTTGATATCCTGTGCACTGGCCATTCCAATCCACCTCAAGACAAGCCTTCTCTCACTTTCATTACTGAAAATGGAAGCCGGAACAATATCAATCTTGTTTATATCAATATCTGGTTCATAGAACCTGTTGAACATGACAACGCCTTCCACTCTTCTCATATAGAACTGGTCAATAATATTCAGAATATTGGAAAACCGGTATCCTATCTTTATTGCCAGCGGAATTTTGATGATTTTTTTCAGTTTTTCAATCAGATCAAGATATATCTTTTCGGAATCAGTAGACGATTTCTTCCTGTCCAGTGGCAGGAAAAAGACATTTATCTCAAGGGCATCTGCTCCGGCATCGGCTATGTTCTTTGCGAATCCTGTCCACCCTTCAGAAGAATAGCAGTTTATACTCGGAATAACCGGAATGCTGAGAATTTCCTTTGCTTTTCTTATCAGGGTCAGATATTCATCGACAGAATGTGATTTGATATAATAGGAAATATAATCATCCGCTTCAGGATATGCTTGCGAAGAGTTCATTTTATGGATATGCTGATTGATCTGTTCCTCAAAAAGCGATTTCAGGACAACAGCACCTGCACCGCTATCCTCAGCCTCTTTCAGATATCCTAATGTAGAAGTGAGTCTGCTGCTGCTTACAATAAGCGGACTTTTAAGATTCAATCCAAGGTATTTCACAGAAAGTTTTTCCATTTCCGGTATGTCAATAATTAATTAATTTCTTTCACCAAATATAATACTTCCGATCCTGATTAAAGTACTTCCTTCCTCGATTGCAATCCTGAAATCACCCGACATTCCCATAGATATCTCCTTAAATGACAGCTCTCCTGAAAAAAACTTCTCTTTCAGCGCTTTGAAACAATCTGCCAGATATCTGAACTCCTTACGCACTTTAATCATATCCTGTGTAAAGGTTGCCATTCCCATTACACCGCAAATCTTTACAGATTTCAATTGACCAAACTCTTCTGATTCAGCCATTTCAATAACCTCCCCCATGCTGAAACCGAATTTTGTCTCTTCATCGGAAATATGAAACTGAAGCAGACAATTGACAATCCTGTTTATCTTCAGGGCTTCAGTGTTGATGATTTTGAGTAATCTGAACGTATCAACCGATTGTATCATACTCACAAAAGGCACGATATATTTAACCTTATTGCTCTGAAGGTGTCCGATAAGATGCCATTCAATATCAGAAGGCAGTAGGTCTCTCTTTTGCAGAAGTTCCTGTACCCTGTTTTCACCAAATATCTTATGACCGGAGTTATATGCCTTAAGAATGTCAGCTGCAGGTTTGGTTTTCGAAACTGCTACCAGCTTAACAGATGAAGGGATCTGTCGTTTTAATGAAATAATATTTCCGGCAATATCTGACATAGTCAATCAGGTAAAGCAAAATTAGCAAAAGAGTTCCGTTAATGGTTAAACAGAATGTCTTTTCTCTGTGTCACTCAGAATCTTCTCTGTGGTTCTCTGTGTAACTAAATGATAATTAATAGCTTACACAAGTTTGCCCAGAGTCGTTCAGAGGGACATAGATAAAGGATTAATCTAATAAATGTATTACCAGTCCGCTTCGTAGCTTTGGTTCGAACCACGTCGATTTTGGCGGCATTATGTTTCCTGAGTCGGCAATCGTTATCAATTGTTTCATCGATACCGGGTAAAGCGCGAATGCAACTTTCATATCTCCACTGTCAACTCTTTTTTTCAACTCAGAAAGACCGCGTATCCCTCCGACAAAATCAATACGCTTTGACGTTCTGAGATCCTGAATGTCAAGTATTGGTTTAAGGATCTGGTTTGTCAGAACTGTAACATCAAGAATACCAATAGGATCACCATCATCATAAGTACCTTTTCTGGCTGTAAGGCTGTACCAGTTGCCATCGAGGTACATTGAGAAGTTATGAAGCTTTCTTGGTTTGTAAACTTTCAACCCTTTCTTTCTGATCTCAAATCCTGTTTCAAGCTTAGCCAGAAATTCTTCACATGAGAGACCATTCAGGTCTTTAATTGTTCTGTTGTAGTCAATTATTCTTAATTGATTGTCAGGAAAATGAACTGCAAGGAAATAATTATACTCCTCGGTTCCGGTATTTTCAGGATTGCTTTCCCGTTTTTCTTTTCCGACCAGCGCAGCTGCTGCTGTTCTGTGGTGTCCGTCAGCTACATAGGTAAATGGTACTTTATCAATAAAAAGCTGTTCGATCCGCTTTATAGTTTCAGGATCCCTGATGACCCAGAAATGATGTCCGAATCCATCCTCAGCAATAAAATCATATTCTGGTTTTTGCTTCCTGATAATTTTTTTGACTATTGCATCTAATTCATTTACAGCAGGGTATGTAAAAAAAACAGGCTCAATATTAGCATTATTTGTACGGATATGCACCATCCTGTCCTGTTCCTTATCCGGCCGGGTCAGTTCATGTTTTTTAATAACACCTTCCAGGTAATCATCTACCGAAGCGCATCCGACAATACCATATTGGGTACGACCTGCCATTGTCTGTGCGTAAATATAAAAACAGGGCTGGTCATCCTGCATCAACCATCCTTTTTTTCTCCACAGAGCGAAATTCTCTACCGATTTTTTATATACCTCATCGGAATGTGTGTCAGTGCCTGCAGGCAGATCGATCTCTGCTCTTGTGATATGAAGCAATGAACATTCTTTACCTCGTGCCATTTCTGATGCCTCTTCAGCGTTCATGACATCATAAGGTAAACAGGCTAAATCTCTGGCTATCTCACGGGGAGGTCTCAGTCCCCTGAAGGATTTAACGATTGCCATGAAAGGTTCGTATAATTCTACTTGTTAACTTTGAATTTCTCGTTACCTGTTTTAAAATAATCGACAATCTGTCTGGCAGCTGCTACTCCTGCGTTTATATTTGCTTCCTCCGTCTGAGCTCCCATTTTTTTTGCTGTAAAGATGAACCTGCCTTTATATTTCTCCTCGAAAATAGCTTTGGAATCTGGTTCAACGTCGGAGAGATATTTAAGATCCGACCTCTCTTCAAAGATTTTTAAAAGCCCATCCTCATCTATTACTTCTTTCCTTGCTGTATTTACAAGAACAGCATCTTTTGGCATTTTCTTAAGCAGGTCATAACCGATAGATTTCTTAGTCTTGTCATTTGCAGGCATATGCAAGGATACGTATTGACACTTTGAATAGAGTTCTTCGGCGTTTTTGCATGCTTTTACCCCGCCTTTCGCAATAACGTCTTCATTTACAAACGGATCATAGGCAAAGATATCCATCCCGAATCCTTTACCTATTTCAGCCATATATTTACCTACATTTCCAAAAGCGTGCAATCCGAGTGTTTTACCTCTCAGTTCGCTGCCTGATTTTCCTGCAAATCCACCACGGGCCTGGAAAAGCATCATTTCGAAGGCAAGCTCAGCGACAGCATTGGAATTCTGTCCAGGAGTATTCATAGCAACAACATTGTGGGCAGTACAGGCAGGAAGGTCAAGATTGTCGTAGCCAGCACCTGCGCGCACTACTATTTTTAATTTTTTTGCTGCGTCAAGGATCTGCGATGTTACAAGGTCGCTCCTGACAATCATTGCATCAGCATCAGCAACTGCAGTAAGCAGCTCTGAAACATCCTTATAGTTTTCCAGAAGTACAAGCTGGTGACCTGCAGCATCTGTCACTTCGCGTATCTGCTTTATGGCAATAGGTGCAAAAGGTTTTTCTGTTGCAACAAGTATTTTCATATTCTTTGATTTATTAGTTTTTTGCTTCAAATTCTTTCATTACGTCGACAAGAGCCTGGACACTTTCTTTAGGGAGGGCATTGTAAGTGGAAGCCCTGAAGCCGCCTACTGAACGGTGTCCGGCAATTCCCACCATGCCTTTGGATTTGGCAAAATCGGCAAAAGGTTGTTCAAGAGCCTTAAATTCTTCGGCCATTACAAAGCATATATTCATAATTGAACGGTCCTCAGGATCTTTAATGGTCGGGACAAACAGCTTATTTCTGTCAATTTCATCATATAACAATTTTGCCTTTTCAATATTCCTTTTCTGCATAACCTTCACACCTCCAAGCTCTTTCAGCCACTTTAAAGTTTGCTGGGCAGCAAATACGGCAAATACCGGCGGGGTGTTAAACATCGATTCGGCTTTGATATGTGTTCTGTAATCAAGCATTGTAGGGATAGGACGAGTAACTTTCCCAAGCTCAGATTCCTTTATGATCACTAATGTTGCACCTGCCGGGCCGAGGTTTTTCTGTGCACCGGCATAGATAATAGTGTATTTGGAAATATCCACCGGACGGCTGAAAATATCTGACGACATATCAGCCACAAGTGGAATCTTTACATCGGGATCCTTTTTAAGCTCTGTACCGAAAATTGTATTATTTGTTGTAATATGGAAATAGTCAGCATCAGCCGGAACAGTATAATTTTTGGGGAGATAATTGAAATTCTTGTCCTTTGAAGAGGCAACTTCGACAGCTTCTCCATAGATCTTGGCTTCTTTGAATGCTTTACTGGCCCATTCACCTGTAACCAGATAAGCTGATTTCTTGTTCATAAGGTTCATCGGGACCATTGCAAACTGCAGACTTGCACCACCACCGAGGAAAATTACCTGGTAACCTGAAGGGATTTCCAGTAATTCCTTGGTAAGTGCAATTGCGTCATTCATGCATGCAATAAATTCCTTACTGCGGTGAGAGATTTCCAGAATAGATAATCCCGAGCCGGCAAAATCCTTTATACCTTCAATTGTCTTATCAAGAGTATACTGAGGAAGAATTGAAGGACCTGCATAAAAGTTGTGTTTTTTCATAATAGTATATTTTAACAGATAATACAGATAATAAGCTTACCAAAAATATATAAAAAACTGGTCGCTATTGTTAATTAATTAACACAGGAACAATCTTTTTATAAAATATTATCAACAAGAATCCCATTTTTTATTACAGGTATTTTTTTAGTAAAATCAGATGTGAGGCAAAATTCAATGCAGTCATCCAGTCGTTTATCCCTGAGACGCGTCCGCTGGGCTGCTTTTTCAATGTATCCTGCCAGATCACTCCTGGCCAGCGACCACAAATCCAGAGCTGCCAGGGTTGAATCACATATAGTCGAATAAAGCGAGCTATTCATAAGTCTTTCAGCCATCGATCCGGCACAGATAGTATCTTCTAGATTAAACCTGTTTTTCCAGCCGGCACAGAACAGGACAACATTCTTATCCTGGCTTTTAATCCATTCTGTCAATGCACTGATATTCAAAAAAGAACCGATCACTATTGCAGAAGCTGATGAAGCCATATTTATTATCCCTGTTCCGTTGGTAGTACTATAAACAATGGTTTTACCTTCAACTTTTTCGCGGGTGAAATTAAATGGTGAATTTCCAAAGTCAGCAAAATCAAGAACATAGCCATCCCGTTCGGCAGCAACAAGGTATCCGCGGCTTTTATACTCTTTTGCTTCAATTATTTCTGCAACCGGTATTATTGACAGTGCCCCATTTGCAAAAGCTGTGCAAATGGCAGAGGTCGCACGAAGGATATCTATTATGACCACGATCGACCCTGTATGCTGTTCAGGTTCATACAACGCCGGTGAAAAACAAGTCTCTATCTTTCTCTTGTTCATTGTTTAATTAAATGGAATCACTGCTTAACGGCTTTAATCCTTTGCACCATTATGCCATTGCACCGTTACACCTATACCTTATAGAACGGCAGCTCAACAACTTCTGCTTTCAAATCCTTATTCCTGATTCGTATATAAATCTCCGTTCCAGGTTTCCAGAATCCTTTGTCAAGGTAGGCCATTCCTATTCCCTGTTTAAGCATTGGTGACATGGTTCCGGAAGTGACCTCTCCTATTTTTCTTCCTCCTGCATCAACAACTTCATAGTGTTGTCTGGGTATTCCCCGGTCGATCATAATAAATCCTTTTAATCGTTTACCAACACCTTCATTTTTCTGTTTCAGCAAAAGTTCCTTATCAATAAAATCCTTTGAATCAGTAAACTTTGTGATCCAGCCAAGTCCGGCTTCGATTGGTGAAGTCTGATCACTTATATCGTTGCCATAAAGACAGTATCCCATTTCTAATCTTAAAGTATCACGTGCACCAAGTCCTATAGGCCTGATACCAAATTCCTTACCTGCTTCAAATACTGCATTCCACAGCTTAGGTCCGTCTTCATTATTAACATAAATTTCACATCCGCCGGAACCTGTATATCCTGTTGTTGAAAACAGTACATTTTTTATTCCGGCAAATTCAATTTCTTTAAAAGTATAGAAATCCATTTCAATAACCGGTTTATTTGTGAGCTTCTGCATAGCTTTTAAAGCATTCGGACCCTGGACAGCAAGCTGAGCAATATTATCTGAATCATTTACCAGGTCTTTTCCA
>Ga0079037_100000314_pt1 | contig 20717 bp, 20 predicted proteins | sample Mud3Dept4metaG_FD_71479 | JGI IMG/M metagenome (GOLD analysis project Ga0079037, IMG submission 71479) | Freshwater wetland microbial communities from Ohio, USA, analyzing the effect of biotic and abiotic controls - Mud 3 Core 4 Depth 4 metaG | ecosystem: Environmental > Aquatic > Freshwater >... | reverse complement strand
AATATTAACCTTTTGCAGGGATCGGCTGGCGGCCTTTAAAATACCACGGCTTATAGAGTTCACAGACACCATTCCAGTCGATGTCATGGGTAAAGTCATTCGGTCCCTGGTAGCGGAATAGCACACGAGAAAAGTTGGCTTATTATCTCAACGGCCTCGATGAGGGAACAAGGGCTGCTTCTTGGCGGTTCGTCGCGGGAATCAGCCGGTTACCGTAATATTGTCAGCGAGGGGGCCCCGCGGATCAAGGATGATACAAACATAGGCCCCGGTTCCGGATACGGCACGGGCCCTGTGGTAAGTGCCGGCAGGTATGTAAACCGCGGCAGGAGATTTCACACGGGTTTCCTTTCCATCAAGGATAATTTCATATTCAAGCTCGTCTTTTGGGGCTATGATCAGGCCTATTTCATCACACTCCGGATGGCAATGGATTTGAGCATAGGGGTCTGGCGGGGTATCGATGTTCTTTATCAAATGTACTGCGATATGCAACGGGGCGTTGTCCATCAACACGGAATTCATCAGCAAAAATCTTTCGAGGATCTCTTTGCTGGTGTTTGATTGAAGGCCAATATTTGTATAACCGAGATCCTGAGGAAATCCGGACAGTATCCGGGGTTCAGATTTTTTCACGAATGTCTCCTTGCTGCACTATAAGAATTCGATTAGTATACAATATCGCAAAAAAGAATTTTTCCGAAAAAGGAAGTCAACCGTGAATTTTTGCTCTCCATTTCTAAGGATGGACTGCTGAGATGAAAAAAATATTGTTACCGCATCAGTTCTACTTCCCCTATTTAGATATTACAAGGGAAAGGGCCACTCAGGAGAAATTAAGTGCATTTGAGTTATCTTTGGCAAAAACTGCCCTCAGGAAAAGCCTGATATACGTCCATCTCCCCTTCTGCAATTCGGAATGCTCGTTCTGCGGCTTTGACAAAGCGTACGATCTCGCTGGACTGACCCGATATATTCACGCTTTGATGTCCGAAATAGATCATTATGCCGAAAAACGGTATGTAATGGGATTGGAAATCACCGGTATCCACATAGGAGGCGGGACTCCGAGTCTTCTCCCGGAAAATATCCTCGGTGATTTGATTGATGATGTCAGAAATCGATTCAGGGCCGATCATGTTCCATTGAATATCGAGTGCTCGCCCATAACTCTTAATGACGGAATGATTGGCCTGCTCAAGGATAAGAAGATATCAAGAGTCAGTGTCGGGGTCCAGACTTTTGATCCTGTGCTGAGGGGGCATCTCAATATACGTTCCTCTCTTGATGATACACTTGAGGCATTAACAAAATTAAAACGCGCCGGGATTATTACGTACGTGGACATAATGTACGGATTCCCGGACCTCGGCACCGGTAACCCGTTAGAAACCGTGGAATCTGATGTTAATAAAGCGATAGAACTGGGGGTCGATGGCGTTGATTTTTCACAGTATTATCCATTCCACAACCCGCTGGCGCAGAGGATCAGCAAGCAAGGACTTCCCTTTCCCTCGAGCGAAGACCTGGTGAAGGTTATTCTATCTGCAACATCTGTCTTGGAATCGAAAGGATATGTACAAGCCACCGAGTATTTGTTTTGCAATAAAGGTGAGATACTCCTTGAGAAAGCATATTTTGGGGAATCCGATTGTATCGCGGTTGGCTCTGGCTCGTTGGGTATTATAAACGGATACAAGTACAGAAACAAACGATATGCTCAATATCTGAAATCTGAAGTGCCGGCAATCCTGTCCTTAAGAAAGCTGACGGAAGATGAACTACAGAGGATTCCTATCGTAGGATTTCCAAGGTTGCTGCGATTGCCTAAAGACATTCTTTCCGGACAGATGAAAGAAAGATATGGGGATAAATTGAGGGAGTTGATTGATATGCGGATGCTGGAGGAAACGCCCGACTCATTTGTATTGACGAATACAGGAAAAGCTTTTATTAATAATATTTACTTTATGATGATGGAAGAAGCCGAGCAAAAAGAAATTGAAAGACAATTAAAAATTCTGAGATTGCAATAAAACAATCCAGCGGATCATTTGAGGGTCTGAGAGTCTCGGGCCCGTTGATGATAAAAATGAAAAGAAAGAACCCCGGGTGCTTTCTTCCTGAGGATTACGACCAGCCAGTGTTTAATTCCCGTGATACTGCGAACTGTTAAATCAGGTTTCAACGATGCGTTTTCAGGAAGGAGGAGAAATTCTATGCTTCAAAATGAACTGTTTCATTGAGCATGAATGGTATTGATAACCCTTTGTCTGTTCAAAAGGTTTGCAGCTTCTTTAGCAAAATAGGTAATGATCATATCCGCACCTGCTCGTTTCATACACGTTAAGATCTCATATATTGCCAAATCCCTGTCAATAAGATTCTTTTCGCCTGCAGCATGGATCATAGAATATTCGCCTGAAACGTTATAGGTAGCAACGGGAATGTTATATGTCTGTTTGATGCGATACACTATGTCGAGGCACGTAAGGGCAGGTTTAACAATTATGATATCAGCTCCTTCGTCTATGTCCGCCTTAGCTTCACGAAGTGCCTGGTTGCTGTTTGCAAAATCTATTTGATGAGTTTGATTTTTACCGATTACGGGTTTAGAATTCGTGCTTTTCTTGAAGGGCCCATAAAGATTTGAGGCATATTTTACCGAATATGGCATGATCAGGGTATGAGAAAATCCCTGGATATCCAGAATGCTTCGGATTGCCTGAACCATGCCGTCCATCATAGCAGAAGGTGCAATGACATCTGAACCAGCTTCTGCATGAGAAAGAGCTATCTTTTGAATAACTTCGAGGGTGAGGTCATTATCAATGTTTTTCTCTTTTATGATGCCACAATGTCTGTGAGTCGTATATTCGCAAAGGCAGACGTCGGTAATTATGGTCAGATCGGGCACGGCACTTTTTAGTATTTTGACAGCCTTTTGAACCGGTCCTAAGGGAGAGTAAGACAGCGAAGCACTTTCGTCTCTCTGGTTTTCTAAAGGAATGCCGAAGAGGAGCACTGCAGGAATACCTAACCCTTTGATTCCCTTTGCCTCTTCTACCAAATACTGTCCTGACAGATAATATGAACGAGAGATCTCTAACATTTCAGATCTGATGTTATCCTCACCGACAACAAATAAGGGATAAATCAAATCATCTGTTGTGAGTGTAGTTTCCCTGACCAACCTTCTTATTGCATCATTTTTTCTGAGTCGTCTTAGTCTGTGAATTGGAAAAGTCATTTTCCCTCCTGTGAATGAAATAGTTTAATAAAGAATAACTTTTCCCATAACATCTCTGGGAATGCTATCCTTGAACTCAATAATTCGAGGCATCTTAAAATCAGCCAGCTTGTCTTTGCAATACATGATGATCTCTTGAACCGTACAGTCCTGTTGAGTAACAAGGGTTGCCTTGATAATTTCCGTACCTCTGTCGTTTTTCATTCCTACAACGTGCGCTTCTCTGACCTTATGAAAAGATAAAAGGACAGTTTCGATCTCAACAGGATCAACTTTGACACCCGATGCGTTGATAAACTTCTTTTTACGTCCCACAATGAATATACTGCCACGATCATCAAGCATCCCGAGGTCTCCAGTTCTGAAATAACCGTTATGAAAGACTTTTCTGTTCAGATCAGGTTCATCCACATATCCTTTTGTCATTGCCGGGCTTTTCACAATAATCTCTCCTGTTTCAAAGGGATGAAGTTCAAAACCATTATCATCTATGATCTTGAGTTGAATATTGTCAATAGGCGTACCAACTGAGCCTTCTCCATGCTGATTCTGCAATTCTATAGAGACCGTACCTGTTTCTGAAGCACCATATAATTGACGTAATCTCACGCTGAATTTATCAAAAAACCTCCTTTTCAGATCTTCAGTCAGGGGGGCACCCGTTGAAAGACAGAACCGTAAGGAAGGAAGGGATATTTGATCAGCGACATCAGTCAATGTACTAAATATAAATGGCGAACCAAAGAAAATGGTAATATCTTTTTCCTTGAGAAGATGCAGGGTCTCTCTCGGGGAAAAGTGTTTCATCAGGACAATGGTGGATCCTTTTAATAGGGGAAGAATCATACAATTAGAAAAGCCATTTGCGTGAAAGAAGGGAGTGACGCTCAGAAACCTGTCATAACTTGTTATTTCAAGAGCTTTGGCAACGTTCTCTCCTCCGGAGACAATATTGGTATGCATTCTTGAAACAATATGCGGCCGACCTGTGGAGCCTGAAGTGCTGATATAAAGAACTTCAGTATCAACGGAATTTATCCCTGAACGATGCAGATCATCCTCCGGGGAGAGCATATCCCTCATTTTTTTTCGGGGAATTTCTAATCTGTCAATAAGAATAAATTTTATTCCTTGCCCCTGAGATGGCATTTCCCCCCACTGTGTAAGGAGCTCGCTATTTGTGACTACTACCGTAATACCACATTTAACTATATAGTATTGAAGTTCATTTTCCTTCAAATGAATATTTAATGGGACAGCGATTGCGCCAACATCAGCGATTGCAAAAAAAAGAAAAATAAACTCGACGCAGTTGGGAAGAAAAAGCGCTATTCTTTCACCCTTTTGTAAGTGTAACACCTGTCTGAGGTATTGAACATACCCCTGCTTCTGAGAGTATAACTCGCAATAAGTAATTGCTTTTAGACCGTCAGAAATTGCTATATGTTCAGGATATTTCCTTACCACAGCGGCAAATTTGTCTTCAATCATCTAAGCTATTGCCCTTTTCAATAAATTCATAATGGATTATTATGAAGATGAATCACTCCCTTTTTTAACAGAGACGAGTTTGTTTATAAAATCAGTAAGTGCATCCAGATCCCTAAAGATCTGATAATCCAAATACCCCGGCTGAATTGCTATATTAAACTCTTTTTCGAGACCTATGATAAGCTCAATGACGGCTACTGAATCCATACCAAATAAATCATCCAATTTCTTGATGTGGCTGATCTCGTCCTCACGCAAGTTTAATTGGAGGTCACGAATAATTACTTTACTTATCCTATCTTTTGTGTTTTCTCTTGAAGACAGATTCATTTGCTTGCTCTGTAATGCTTTAAATAGTCATCGTAGTAAGCCTTAGATAATTATTCTTTTTAAGCTCATATGGCTTAATTGGTCAATATCTGTGTGCTGTTCCGTGCAATGAATAGCCAATGTGATGGATATCGGAGTATTTGTGATTCCAATATTTTGACCAATTTATTAAGATTCACAGAGATGAACTCGTCTTTATTGGAAACTTCCTGAAGTTCAACCATTCTTTCAAAAGAAATTTCAAAAGAAGCGCTATTACCTGTACATAGCATAGGAACAATAGGAGCGCCGGTCAAAAATGATATTTTAAGGAAATTTGCGGGAAAAAAGTATTTAGTACCAAAAAAAGAGCATTCAATTAAATGCTTTGAAAATGGTGCATCGAGCTTGATACTGACCAATCCATTTTCACGTAAATGTTTTATGATTTTTAAACCGAAATCGGCATCTTCAATAAAAATATTATCCTCCTGGAATTGATTGAAAACTTTAGACCAGTACGGTTTTAAATATTTGTTTTCTAATAGGCTTTTCTCAGGGTCAAAAGACTTTGTTTTTGTAACAAAAAGTATCGGCATCCCAATTGCACGGAGGAAACGAGATGCCACGACATCACCACAAAAATGCCCGCTCACCAGTATTACGCCTTTTTTCAAAGAAAGAGCACTTTCAACATTTTCTTGCCCCTTTATGCTTCCATACTTTAACAGATCGTGTTTGCCTATTCTATTCGCTATAAGTGCATCTGTATATGCAGAAACAGCAGAGCGCATGCTCTGATATGATAAAATATTAATTTCCTCTCTTGTCATAGAGTCCTTGAAGATCAAGGTTAGCTTTTCTCGTATACGTTTCCTCCTGTTCATCAATAGTGAGCCATAAGTATGACCAAGCAGACTTCCCATATGACGGATGATTTTGAGAGGCAAAATGGTTGATACTATTCTTAGGGGAAATAAGTAAAGGAATATACAAACATCGTTTAGAGAAAAGATGCGTTTAAAAGGCATATATCCCCCATTTGCCTGCTTATCAGCTTTCAAATACGGAGGAAGGTTTTGAGAATCTGAAACATTAACCTTTCCCCTCTTTCCCCTTCGCCTCATCCCATAATCTGTCCATTTCTTCGAGGGTCATTTCTGAAAGCTGTCTGCCCTGTTCTGCTGCCTTCATCTCGATATAGCGGAAACGGTGAATGAATTTGCTGATGGTTTTCCGGTGTGCGTCTTCAGGGTTGACTCCGATGAATCTTGAAAGATTCACGAGCATAAAGAATATGTCTCCGAGTTCATCTTCCATTTCTTCTCTTCTGCCTGATTTCAGGGCCTCCTGGAATTCAAGCATCTCCTCATCGACTTTTTTCAAAACATCCTCAACTTTTTCCCAGTCGAATCCTACCTGGGCAGCCCTTTTCTGCAGCCGGTGAGCCCTGAGCAGGGAAGACATTGCCCGGGGGACTCCATCAAGAATTGATTCGCGGAGCTTGCCCTCCTCTTTTTTTAATACCTCCCATTGCCCTATAACTTCTTCAGGGGTCCTGCACTCAGCATCTCCAAAGACATGGGGATGCCGTGCAATCATCTTTGTCCCTATTCCCCTGATGACATCAGACATCGTAAATTCATCCTTCTCTTTCGCAACCTGGCACTGAAAGACGATCTGGAAGAGAAGGTCGCCCAGTTCCTCTTTTATGTTTCCCGGGTCATTTGCCTCAATTGCCTCAACAAGTTCGTATGCTTCTTCAATAATGTATGGCTTGAGGGATTCCCTGGTCTGTACCTTGTCCCAGGGGCAACCGTTCTTACTGCGGAGTTTCTCCATGATATGTAACAATTCCTGAAAATCCATAATTCAAAAAAAGGATTCGAGGGTCAAAGGGTCCAAGGATTCAAGTGAAAGGAAATAAATTATCACTTGCATCCTCGAATCCTCGGCCCCTTGAACCCTTGTCTACTTTATTATATCCAGTATGATCTCCCGCTCTTCCATATCAACCCTGTCGAGCCTGACTCTCAATGCGTTTCCTATTGCATAAGAACGCCTTGTGTTACGTCCGACGAGTTTCATGCGACGTTCATCAAACTGATAGAAGTCATCTGTCATGTATGATACGTGGAGAAATCCATCAACGTAAAAGTCTTTTAATCTGACTTTCAGGCCGTATGGGGTTATGCTCACTATCCTGGCATCAAATTCCTCTCCGACCCTGTCCTTCATAAACCATGCCCTCATTGCATCAATGACTTCGTTTTCTGCCCGATCGGCATGACGCTCCATGCGGGAAGAATGGTACGCCATATCCGGAAGGAGTTGTTGTAGCTCCTGAATGCGTTTGTCCGGCAGATGTTTCTTCTGCAGAACTTCCCGCAAAATCCTGTGTACAATGAGGTCCGGATACCTCCTGATCGGTGATGTAAAGTGCGCATAGCATTTTGATGCAAGACCAAAATGTCCGACATTGATCGGTGAATAGCGGGCCTGCTTGAGACTCCGCAGCACCATATAATGAATAATTTCCTCCTCCGGCTTGCCCTTTACCTTCCTCAAAATATCAGGGAAGTCCCTTGTTTTGAGAGGATGTTTCAACGGGGAGACAGACTTCATGACTCTGACAATATCCTCCAGCTTCATCGGGTCCGGTTCCTCGTGGATTCTGAAAAGAATCGGAACGCCGAGAGCCTCAAGATGTTCTGCGACGGCCTCATTTGCCGCAATCATAAATTCCTCGATAATCATATGAGCATAATTTCTTTCTGCACGCAGAATTGCCTCCGGAGTACCCTGTATGTCGAGAAGTACCTCGGGCTCAGGCAGGTCGAAATCAAGGCTTCCACGCTCAAGCCTTTTGCTCCTGAGAATACCGCACAATTCTCCCATGAATTCGAAATCCTGGAGGAGATGAGCATACCTGCTCCGCTCGCGGGGGTCGTTGTCGATAAGGGTCTTTCTTACCGATGTGTATGTCATTCTCTCGTCGCTGACAATGACACTCGGATAAAATTTTGAACTGAGCCTCGTACCAAGCCTGTCAAAGTCAAGTTCAACGGTTAATGCAAACCGTTCTTCTTGAGGTTTCAGGCTGCACAGGTCTTCTGAAAGCTCTTTCGGGAGCATCGGTATGACCCTGTCCGGGAAATAGACACTCGTTCCCCTCTTCCGTGCCTCCTGATCAACCGCAGAATTCCACCCGACGAAGAAACCGACATCAGCAATATGGACGTAGAGGGTGTATCCGTGTTTAGATATTTTTATCGAAACCGCGTCGTCAAAATCCTTTGCGCGTTCACCATCGATGGTAACCGTTGGAAGAGACCGCAAGTCTTTCCGCTTCTGACCTGATCCCGGTACATATGGTTTTTGTTTGCCCGAAATTATTGCCTCCTCATGCACAGTCCGCGGGAACCTTCTTGGGAGATCAAATTCATCAATAATCGATTCGACTTCTGACTTGGGATCTTCGGGTTTGCCTAAAATCTTCAGTATCCTGGCAGCAGGGGGTCTCCTCCCGGATGGATATGCAATGACCTCTGCGATTACCGTCTCGCCATTTTTTGCCCCTGAGCGGTCTTTCGGTGCTACCGGGAGATCAAAGGGGATAGACTTGTCCTTTGGCTTCACATAAAAACCGGTTCCTGTCGTTTCGAAGTTCCCGGCTATTTTTGCGTGCACTCTTTCAATGACTCTGATTATGCTGCCTTCACGTTTCTGCCGGTTCTCAATACGAACAAGAACCCTGTCATGATTCATCGCCCCCAGTGTGGCGCGCGCAGGAATGAATAAATCCCGCTCTCCGGGTTTTTCCATAATCACAAAACCATATCCCTCCCTGTGTGCCTCAAAATAGCCGCTCACGAGACTCATGTCCTCCGGGGGTCCATACAGGCCTCGCCGCGTCAGGACCAGTTCTCCGGATTTGACTAACGTTTTCAATATTCTCTTGAGAGAACGGGCCTCTTTGTGGTTCAGTCCCATAAGCGAGACGATATCCCTGAAGCAGAGAGGTCTCTTCGTCTTCTCACGGAAAAAAGTGAGAAGACTTTCTTTATTTAGCATGATGTTTTTCCATGACTGCCGTGACGCATGTTATTGACAGGGATAGTCAATTGTGATACCTTCAATAATACATGAAATGGCAGATAAAACAAGCATAGTCAAAGAAGCGCAAAAATATCTTGCCCGCGGGCAGATCGATAAAGCTATTGCTGAATGGGAGAAATTAACAAAAGAATATCCTGACGGCACTACGTTTAATACGATCGGTGATCTCTACCTGAAAAAGGGCAGCAAGACGAATGCCATAGACTCATATCATCATGCTGCAGATTTTTTCAAACAGGAAGGATTTGCTCTCAAGGCATTAGCATTATACAAGAAGATCCTAAACATCAACGCAGAAGATGAGGGCGCCCTTCTCGCCCTCGGGGAACTGAATGAGGCAAAAGGACTTGTTACCGATGCGATAAAATTTTATCTTGCTGCTGCAGACAGTCTCTCAAAAAAAGGCGACAGGGAAAAGCTGCTCGCAATCTACGAAAAAATTCTCGCTCTCTCTCCATCGAATATCCCTCTGAGGATCAAGGTCGCAGAAACATACTTGCAAAATGGCCTCATGTCCGAAGCCAATAGACAGTATTTCCATATTGCGCGACTGAACGTTGAAAAGGGAGATACGGAAAAGGCAGTAGGGTTTTACCGGAAAATTCTCGATGCGGAGCGGCTCAACCGGCAGGCTCTCCTGGAGCTGAATGCAGTCTATGAGAAGACCGGCAACCTCGATAAAGCTGTTGTGCAGATACAGGAGGCGATGAATCTCCTGCCCCAGGATACGGAAATCCTGTTGAGGGCAGCAGAGCTTCACGGTACGCTGGCGAAATTCAACGAAGCACGGGATTATCTCAGACAGGTAACCGTACTTGAGCCGGCAAATCTCAGAGCACGAAAGATTCTCGGAGACCTGTATATGAAGGAAGGCAACCGGGACAGAGCATGGGCAGAATACCTTCCTATCCTCGATGATATCCTGCTCGAAGAAAATCACGATGATGCAGTAAAACTGCTTGAGTCCTTCAAGGATGTTGATCCTGTGGAGACAGGGAAAAGGCTTGTTACGCTCTTTATGCAGCACGGTGACAATCAGCAGCTTGTGCGCCAGCTCCTCTCCATGGGAGATATCTTTATGCACAAGGGGAAAGAACGGGAAGCGCTCAACTATTACCGTGAAGCATTCAAGATTACACCCGATGACGAAGTGTTGAAAAACAAGGTTGTAGAACTCGAGAAGGAGCTCGGGAAAGAACATATCGTGATCGAGGCAGAAAAGACTCTGGAAGAAGGACTGATCGAGGCTGATATCTATATCAGATACGGGCTGTTCGATAAAGCTCAAGACATCCTCGACACCTTCATACAGAAGGAGCCTGAAAACATTGATCTCCACCTTAGGCTCAAATCGCTGTATGCTGATACAGACAAAACGGACCAGGCTGTTGCCTCATGTCTTACCCTGCATGAACTCTATGAAAAAGCCGGTGACAGCAAGAACAGCGGGCAGATGATTCAGGAAGCGTATGCAATCAATCCCGATGACCCCAGACTTGCCGGGATCGCTTTGCCGTTGCACCATGAGCAGACGGAAACAGATACGGCTCTGCAGGAACCGTCAATCGATGATTACAACGAGGAGATAGCAGAGGCTGATTTTTATGCACGGCAGGGGCTTATTGAGGAAGCTCGGGAGATTTTGGAACGACTGATATCCCTCTTTCCTGAAAACAGCGAAATAAACCAGAAACTGGGCTCACTTGGGCAGGCGGTTGAAGAGGAAGAAACGGCAGAAGCAGGTATAGCCGCTCAGGAAAGGCAACCGGAAGTGCCTGTCGCAGAGAGCGATATCCCCGATGCCGAGAAGATGCCGGAACCTGCTCTCGAGGGCAATGTCATGGATATCTTCAACGAGTTCAAGAAAGGGCTTGAGAAGGAGCTCGAGGCGGAGGATTACGAAACACACTATAATCTCGGGATAGCTTATAAAGAGATGGGATTGCTTGATGATGCCATAAGGGAATTTCAGGCGTCACGGAACGATCCGAAGAGATTTGTGCATTCTTCGAATATGCTTGGCACATGTTATATCGAGAAAGGTCTTTATTCACATGCCATAGAAGTATTGAAGAATTCACTCGCAATGATGGAAGAGCGTGATGAGTCATACTGGACAATGCAGTACGACCTCGCTGAGGCCTATGAGAAGAATAAGAATATCGAAGAGGCACTCAATACCTACATGCAGGTCTATGGATGGAATGCAAAATTCCGCGAAGCTTCTGAAAAGATAAACACACTGAAAGCGGCGGTCCGTGAAAGCTCTGATCAGCAAAAGCTTAAGGAAAGGAAGGACAGAGTATCATACCTTTAGCCTGGCCGGGTGACACGCTGCCCGCTGGTCAGCAATCTTTATACGGTGGATTATTTAGAATATTATAAACTCAAAGAACACCCGTTCTCGAACGTTGTTGACAGCCGGTTTTATTATAATAGCCCCCTCCATTCTGATGCCATGCTGAAACTCAAGTACGCAGTAGATACGAGAAAAGGGCTTGCTGTTGTCATCGGCGACATAGGTACCGGCAAAACAACACTGGCGAGGAGATTTCTTGAGGAATTAGACGAAAATTCATATGAGGCAGCACTCCTCGTAGTCGTCCATTCGAGTGTGAGCTCGGAATGGCTCTTCAAAAAATTTGCCATGCAACTTGGTGTGAGAGATATTCAGGACAACAAGGTGGATCTCCTCGCACAGATTTACCGGAGACTGCACGAGATTATCGATGAGAATAAGACGGCTGTCGTGATGATTGATGAGGTGCAGATGCTGAATTCCCGTGAGATCATGGAGGAATTCAGGGGGATGCTGAATATGGAAATGCCCGGCGGCAAAATGATCAATATTGTTTTTTTCGGATTGCCCGAGCTTGAAGATGTCCTTTCCCTTGACGAGCCCCTCAAACAGCGGGTGGCGGTGAAGATCGGATTAAAGGAATTTTCCGAAAAAGATACCAGGGATTATATAAAGCACAGGCTGTCAGTTGCAGGAAGCACCGGGGGAATTTTTTCAGAGGATGCGGTACGGTGTATCTTCGAATTCACCAACGGAACCCCGAGGCTCATCAACACCGTTTGCGACAATGCCCTTCTTGAAGGCTACCTGTCCAAAGCTGATATCATAGAAGGTTCGATCATCAGGACGGTCTCGGTTGATCTCGGATTGAAAGCCGGGGAGGAATGATATCTCCCTGATGTTCAGTGTCACCGCATAACGGGCCAGCTCTATCCTGATTTTTGAAGGATACCACAGTGCACCGGCGTAATCAGGATTTTCATACCTGATCATAAGTTCCCTGCCATCTTCAAGCGAGATCATCTGTTTTATGGGGAGCATGGTTTCCCTGTTGATCCAGAGCGATCTCGTCATGTTTTTCAGAATGTAAGCGCTCTCATCCTCTTCCACGCTAAAGTCTTTTATATCCCACCAGAAGAGACAGTCCCTCAAGCCGGATGAAAGAATAATTCCCTTGGTTCTGTCAATCGGCGGATTGCTTTTTATGATGCCATTGTGTGCGGTCATTTCGAATGCGAGAAAACCGAATGAATAGATGCGCATCGACAGATCACCATTTTTTAACAGGTTGAGCGCACCGTCTCCTCGCATCTCCGTATCGTCCTTCTCAAAGGTAATGGCAAATGTTGTTTCGATGGACGAAATATCATTTCTTGAGGAAAGAACTTCCTGTACGTCCATCCCCTGGTAGTCGGGTAAGTCAGTCCGTTTGACAGCGCAGGAATAAAGAATGAGAAGGGCGCTAACGAAAAACAGTGTCAATGCATTCTTCCACATTTTTTACTCCTGTTATTTCAAGACCGAAATCACCCCGCATCTTTTCAGCATTTCCGGCAGGGATGACAGCGTGCCTGAACCCGATTTTGGACGCCTCCTTCAGGCGGGTCTCTGCCTGGGCTACAGCCCGTATTTCGCCTGAGAGGCCGACCTCGCCAAATAAAAAGATTCTCGGATCAACAGGGATATCCCTGAGGGATGACACGACCGCAGTGATAATTCCGAGGTCAACAGCAGGCTCGATGAGTTTGAGACCTCCGACAACATTGACAAAGATATCCATGCCCCCGAGGTGGAGGCCGATCTTTTTTTCGAGCACTGCCACGAGCAAATTCACTTTGTTGAAATCAACCCCGATCGTTGTCCTTCGCGGCATCCCGAAATTTGTCTGGGAGACCAGAGACTGCAGTTCGACCATGAGCGGGCGGGTCCCTTCAATGCTTGCGACAACGGCTGACCCCGGGACATGCAAGGGTCTTTCGAGGAGGAACAGTTCTGATGGGTTGTCGACTTCCAGGAGGCCCGAGTCCGACATCTCAAAAATACCGATCTCGTTTGTCGATCCGAACCTGTTCTTGACTGTTCTCAGAATGCGGTAGGAGTGTCCCCGGTCGCCTTCAAAATAGAGGACGGTATCTACAATATGTTCAAGGACCCGGGGGCCTGCAATCGCTCCTTCCTTGGTAACATGACCAACAAGGAAGACCGGGATATCTGACTTTTTTGCGAAAAGCATCAGCTTTGCAGCGCATTCCCTCACCTGACTGACAGACCCGGGTGCAGAGATAAGTTCCTCAGTATAAACAGTCTGTATGGAATCTATGACTATTACGTTTGGAACAAGTTTTGTTGCCGCATGAATGATGGCTTCGAGGGAAGTCTCAGGAAGCAGGATTATCTCTTCTGAATGTATCGAAAGCCTCTCAGCCCTGATTTTGATCTGTTCCGGAGATTCCTCTCCCGAGACATACAGGCCTTTGCCAGAGGTTTCCGAAATGCCTGAGATGGCCTGCAAGAGCAGGGTGGATTTCCCTATGCCCGGATCGCCGCCGACAAGGATGACTGATCCTGCAACGATCCCGCCGCCGAGAACCCTGTCGAGTTCCTTGATGCCGGAAGATGTTCGCTGTTCCGATGCAGGTCTGATGGAACTCAGAGTCTGCGGTTCTGCTTTACCGAAGCGGGATGTCAGGGATGCATGACGGGAGGAAGGCTCTTTCTTCTCTTCAGCAAAGCTGTTCCATGCATTGCAGTCAGGGCATTTGCCAAGCCATTTCGGGCTTGAGTGGCCGCATGCCTGACACTGAAAAAACGTCTTAGTTTTCATCCACGAAATAGTCTTTCAGTTTCTCCCGCAGTGAATCCGGCCAGACCTCATCGTGGAGAAAGGCATCAACCTCTTCTCTGGTCAGAGACTGTTTGATTTCTACCGGAAGGCTTCTCAGTGCCTGCATCTTTGCAGGGTCTATTTTTTTCTTGCCAGGATTGTTTTCCATTATCCCTCCCTTTTGTAAAAATAAAAACGTTAACCCGAAAACTGCAATTGAAAAAGTATCTGGCAGGCGTATAACCATAAAAACCTTGATAATGCAGAATTTGGGTCTGCTTTCTCATCACAGCGAGTGCAGAAAACCTTCACGCCTATGCTGATATCTTTCCTCCTACTAAGGTGCTGCTATCAAGCTTTTTCTGGCCATATGCCTGCCATAATTTATTTAAGTTAAAGATTCAACAGGCCCATTCCCCTGCCGGGATAGTATGCTTTTTTTATTGCTTGAGAGACAAACTCTTTTGCCATTTTTGCTGATTCGAGCGGTGCGTGACCGAGGGCAAGCAGAGCGGTTACGGCTGAAGAAAATGCGCATCCGGTACCGTGGTAATCTCCCTTCATTTTTTCGCCCTCGATATAGTGGAACGCTCCGTCAAAGTATAGGTCTACAGCTTTTTTCTCGAGATGTCCGCCGGTGATGACGATGACCTCCGGCCCCATGGATTTCAGGGATTGAGCAGCTTCCTCCATGCCTGTTTTATCATCAATCATAATCCCTGTGAGAACAGCGGCTTCGTAAATGTTCGGTGTTATTATCCGGGACAAAGGGAAGAGCTTCGACCGTATGAGGTCCAGTGTCCCCTCATCAACAAGACTCATCCCGGATGAGGAGATGGTCACCGGGTCAATGACAATGTTCCTGAATGCATTATCAGTAAAAATCTCTGCAAGAATATCAGCAGACCATCCGCTGAAGAGCATCCCTATTTTGAGGGCATCCGGTCTGATATCCGAAAGAAGGAGCCTGAGCTGTTTCTCAAAAGTATCCTTGTCGACAGGAAAGATGGCATCCACTCCCTGTGTATTCTGCGCAGTTACGGCAGATACAACCGAGAGGCCATGGACATTGAAGGCCCTGAAAACCTTCAGATCCGCCTGTAATCCTGCTCCGCCTGTCGGATCAGAACCGGCAATGGTTAAGGCAGTTTTCATTGGGATATTTTCTTTCGCAGGGCCCGCTCAACAGTCCTGATTGCGCAGAACTCGCCGCACATACTGCAGACATCCTGTTCTGCTAATGGCACTTCGGAACGCCATTTCCTTACCCTCTCGGGATCAAGACTCAGCGCAATCTGACCGTTCCAGTCCAGATTTTTTCTGCACTTTGCCATCTTCCTGTCGCGTTCAATCGCAGAGGGGATACCCTTTGCGATGTCTGCCGCATGCGCAGCTATTTTTGATGCAATAACCCCTTCTTTCACATCATCGATATCCGGGAGCCTGATGTGTTCTGCCGGGGTGACATAGCAGAGAAAATCAGCGCCGGCAGCACCGGCAATCGCACCTCCGATAGCCGCGGCTATGTGATCATATCCCATTGCGATATCGGTGACAAGCGGGCCGAGCACATAGAAGGGTGCGCCTTTGCAGACTTCTTTCTGGATTTTGATATTCAGTTCGACCTGATTCAGGGGAACGTGTCCTGGGCCTTCAACGATCACCTGGACACCGGCTTCGACAGCCCTGTCCCTCAATTCCCCGATGGTCAGGAGTTCTTCAATCTGGCTCCTGTCTGTTGCATCTTCAAGACATCCCGGACGCAAACCGTCTCCAAGGCTGAGGGTTAGATCGTATTTCTTCGATATTTCGAGAAGCCGGTCATAATGCTCATACAGAGGGTTTTCTCTGTCATTGTAGATCATCCATTCAAGGAGAAACGAACCTCCCCGGCTTACGATATCAAGGACTCTGCTGTCATTCCTCAGCCGTTCAATTGCTTTCCTTGTGAGGCCACAATGAACAGTTATAAAATCAACCCCGTCTTTTGCATGTTCCTCAATGACATCAAAAATGCTGTCAGGAGTCATCTGAGCAATGGTGCCATGACCCTCAACAGCTTTTACAACAGCCTCGTAGATAGGAACTGTTCCAACAGAGAGGGGGGATTGCCTGATGAGAAGCCTTCTCAAATCCCTGATAGCGCCGCCGGTGGAGAGATCCATGACTGCATCAGCCCCATACCGGACAAGAACATCGAGTTTTTTCAGTTCGTCGTCAAAGGAAATCCTGTCTTTTGATGTCCCTATATTCGCATTGATCTTTGTCGTCAGACCTCTGCCAATCCCTACAGGCTTAATCGTGTGGAGATGATTCCGCGGAATAACCGTGAATCCGTTTGCAATATCTGAGGCAAGTCTTTCCGGAGCAATACCCTCAGCGATTGCCACTTCTTTTACTTCGTCAGTAATGATACCTTTTGCTGCCATTTCTATCCGTGTCATTGGAGTAACCTCAAAAATGCTTCCGTTGTTGCTTTCATATTTTTAGCCGCAAGGATTCCAGAAATCAGCGCAATACCATCGGCGCTGGCCTCCTTTACTTCTTCCACCCTCTCCAGTTTTATCCCCCCAATTGCATAGACCGGGATAGAGACCCGGGACTTCACCTTCCGGAGAGTATCAACCCCAATGGGGGGACCGTATTGCAGCTTGGAAGGGGTATCATAGATTGGTCCGATGGTAATGAAATCCGCACCGTCCCTTTCCGCTTTTAGGGCCTCTTCAATGGTATGGGTAGAAACGCCGATCAGAAGTTTCCCGCCGGCAATCTCCCTTGCCGCAGATACCGGCAAAGCATTCTGCCCAAGATGAACACCATCTGCCTGAACAGAGAGCGCAACGTCAATACGATCGTTAATAAATAATTTTGCATCGTATTCCCTTGTTAATTCGCGCATCCAGAAAGCCATGTCGAGCAGCTCCTTCACAGAAAGGTCTTTTTCCCTCAACTGGATAGCCTTCACGCCAGCCTCAAGAATTGTCTCGAGTGCGATATACATTACACAATGAGCCGAAAACAGCTTTCTGTCGGTAATCAGATATAAAGGAAAGTCGAAAGACGGGAACCGGGGATCCCGACTATTTAATGTTCGTTCCTTATGCTGGCTGATGAATATCCGCTGATGGCTGTCGACCATGGTTACAGCATTCCTTCAATCGGGCTGCTTGCAGTGGCATAGAGTTTTTTCGGTATCCTGCCTGCCTTATAGGCCAGCCTTCCGGCAATGACCGCATGCTTCATTGCTTCCGCCATTGCAATAGGGTCCTTTGCTCCGGCGATACCGGTGTTGATTAACACGGCATCGCAGCCAAGTTCCATAGCGATCGCTGCATCAGAGGCGGTTCCGACCCCTGCATCAACAATTATGGGCAGATTGACCGTTTCAAGGATTATTTTCAGATTGTACGGATTCCTTATCCCAAGACCCGAGCCAATGGGCGCACCCAGCGGCATAATAGCAGCAGCTCCTGCGTTTTCGAGCCTCTTGGCCATTACGGGGTCGTCATTGGTATAGGGAAGGACAATAAACCCTTCTTTTGCGAGGATCTCTGTTGCTTTCAGGAGTCCCCACGTGTCAGGGAAAAGTGTTTTTTCGTCACCGATGACTTCAAGCTTAATGAGGTCGGATATTCCTGCTTCCCGGGCAAGCCGTGAATAGCGCAGGGCGTCCTCGACGGTATAACAGCCGGCGGTATTCGGGAGTATTTTGTATTTTTTCGGATCAATAAAATCAAGCAGGTTTTCGGATTTCCTGTCGATGATATTGACTCTCCGCACGGCAACGGTAACGACATCCGAACCTGAAGCCTCAACTGCCTTTCTTGTCTCCTCAAAATCCTTATATTTGCCGGTTCCCACCCAGAGGCGGGATCTGAATTCAATACCCCTTATAATAAGTTTATCGTCCATATATTACCCCCTACACAAAAATCCTAATTTCTAATATCTAAATTCTAAAAAACTCAAAATTGTTTAGAATTTCGGATTTAGTATTTTGAAATTTGGCTTATTTATCCTCCTCCCACAAAGTTGACTATTTCTACCGTATCACCATCCTTGAGGTGGAAAGAAGCATAATCCGCCCTTTTTATGATCGAGAGATTCACCTCAACGGCAACACGGCCCGGCTCGATTCCGAGGTCATGAAGAAGACCTGTGATGGTTGCACCATCGCTTGTCTCAACTGATTCTCCATTCAGTGTAAAATGCATAAAATAAAAAACCGCATCCCTGTCAGCCCCGGCTGATCCGGAGGGGCGGAAAAAGATACGGTCTACCTCCCATTTCCTCCGACGGCATTATCCGTATCAGGTTCGAGGGGTCTCTCCCGTAACAGAACGGAGACTCTCAGGCCTTTCAGCCTCCCCCAGGGTACAAATACAGTATAGATAGAGTTTTAGAATTATGTCAATTAACGGAAGGGTTTATTGAAGAGAAACAGGGGATAGTCCTGTCCCACTGACCTGCACGGAGTCTTTCGAATCGGATAGCGAGCGAATATGGCAATAATAACTCCTTACGATAAGATACCTCGTCCCGAAGGCTTTCGGGACTGCGGGGTTCTTCATTCGAAATAAAGAGAGGCTATCTGAAGACCCGTGTTTGTTTCATTTAACCGGAATACAGACAGCATAGCACAAATCCAGCCTGTCTCAGCGATAGTCGGATCTGTCCCGAATTACTCTGAGATGTTTTGTAATCGTCATCACAGTAATCCTTTCTGAAGTATGGCAGCATTGAAGTAACAATGTTTTCTTATCCTCAGATAGTTTTTCTGTTGAAGCTCTACAGGGAACATTGAACTGAACTATCAGGGAGGACTGTTATGTCATGGAAATGCCCATCATGTGGTCGACAAAATCAGGAGAATTATAACAACTGCGCATGCGGCTATTCTGGTAACGGGAGTGTTCTCATCAAACAAGAACTTCCGGACTATCAACGTGTTTCAGAAGAAAGTAAACAGTATTCCGATATGCCTTCAGATTGCATAATTGATCAAACGCCGTCGTTACAAGTTCCACCAAACAGTTATGATGTGCAAGCCCCGGAAAGCCATAACTCACCAAATAGTATACCTGATGAGGAAGTGATAAAAGAGATTGGCGCCTGGTTATTTACCTTTTCTCATAGAGATTGCTGCATATCCATCGGCACGCCAGCACTTCAGTCCTTCAGGTTGAAAATATCTGCAGGAGACCTGGAGGACTTACTGGAAATGTTGTATCAAAAGACCGGCAATGAGAAGACAATCAGGAAAATCAACCTTTCAGCAGCAGACATAATAGGGGTAATTGATAAGGTGGATAGGCTGATTGATGAAAAAAAATCAAAAGTCTCCATTAAGTTTACCAGCGAAGAGCTCCAGAAAATCACAGACTTTATCAATCTGCAATTAAAGGTATAATCTCAGTTCAGGAAAGGTGTTAAAAAATAATCTGACCACTCTGCAACATCACGATCTGCCCATTCTATTTATCTTATGTGCCAGGCAGCCTGCACCAAAACCATTGTCAATATTCATGACCGCAATGCCCGGCACGCATGAATTAAGCATGGCGAACAGAGCTGTGAGCCCGCCAAGGCTTGTGCCGTAACCGACGGATGTCGGGACTGCAATAAGTGGTTTGTCCACCAGGCCGCCGACCACTGACGGGAGGGCGCCCTCCATGCCGGCAACGACGATGATTGCCCTCGCAGACTGCAAGGCTTTCTTTGCACTCACAAGGCGGTGGATTCCTGCCACGCCAACATCGTATACAGTCTCAACTCTGCTTCCAAGAAATGTTGCTGTTACGGCTGCTTCTTCCGCGACAGGGATATCCGATGTTCCCGCAGAAAGGATCAGGATATGGCCTGTTTTGGTTCTCTCCCCATTGGCTGAAATCGTCCCTGATAAGGGATGGAATGTAGCGGTTTTGATATTTAGCTTTTTATGTATCTCCTGTGAGGCCTTTGTAATCAGTAATTTGCTGCTTTTCCTGAAGATGGCACGCGAAATGGACACAACGTCTTCTTCTTTCTTGCCTTTGGCGAAAACGACCTCGGGAATTCCCTGCCGGATGTGCCGGTGATGGTCAATCTTGGCAAACGACAGGTCTTCATAAGGGAGATGTTTCAATGTATCCAATGCCCGGACAATACTGGTTTTACCGGATCGGACTGATTTTAGGATATCTTTGAGCTTTGTATTATCCATAGAATTCTGATTTTAAGGAGCGCTCCAACAGATCTTTGACGGCGAGAACGGCATCTTTATCCTCATACAGGACCTTATAGACCTGTTCGATAATCGGCATCTCGATATGATATTTTTTTGAGAGTTCATAGGCAGATTCTGCGGTTGGCACACCCTCGGCAACACTGCGCATTTGGGTTAAAATATCTTTCAGCTTCATCCCCTGCCCCAGTTTGACCCCTAC
>Ga0079037_100000313_pt1 | contig 20734 bp, 18 predicted proteins | sample Mud3Dept4metaG_FD_71479 | JGI IMG/M metagenome (GOLD analysis project Ga0079037, IMG submission 71479) | Freshwater wetland microbial communities from Ohio, USA, analyzing the effect of biotic and abiotic controls - Mud 3 Core 4 Depth 4 metaG | ecosystem: Environmental > Aquatic > Freshwater >... | reverse complement strand
CCTGCGCGAGATGCAGCGCGCCTTCCAGCGCCACACCGGAGTCCACGACTTCTCGGCGCGCGACGGTGTCTCCCCCGGGATCTGCCACGAGGTCGCGCGCGAGCAGCTCGTCGAGCCCGGCGACTTCATCCAGGCCACTGATTCGCACACGTGCATGGGCGGCGCCAACAACGCGCTGACCTGGGGTGTGGGCGCGACCGAGTACGCGGCGCTCGTCCACTCCGGCTTCGCCATGGTCGAGGTGCCGGAGTCGATCCGCTTCGAGCTGGTCGGGAGGCTCGCGCCCAACGTCACCGCCAAGGACCTGATGCTGCACATCCTGCTCGAGTACGCCAAGCCGCAGGCGACCCTGAACCGCGTGCTCGAGTTCACCGGTCCGGGCGTCTCGACGCTGTCGATGGACGAGCGGGCCACGCTGGCGAACATGGCCACGGAATGCTCGGCGCGCAGCGGCATCGTGGCCGCCGACGAGGAGACCTTCCGCTGGCTCGCCGCCTGGCGGCCGGGGTGCGACCTGGAGCGCATGCGCGCGCGGGCGGTGGCGCCCGACCCCGGCGCCGAGTACGCGGGCGGGGTCCACGAGATCGACCTCTCGCAGCTCGTACCCATGGTCGCCCATCCCGGCGATCCCGACCACGGCATCCCGTCGGATCCGACCAACGGCGCGCGCGTCGCCGAGATCGGCGAGGTGGCCATCGACATCGCCTACGCGGGCAGCTGCACGGCCGGCAAGATCGACGACCTGGTCTTCTACCACCGGGTGACCCGGGAGGCGCTCGACGCCGGGCTGCGCGTCGCCCCGGGTGTCGAGTTCATCCTCCAGTGCGGCTCGGAGGCGGTCGAGCGCTTCATCCGCGAGCACGGCTTCTACGACGATTTCCTGCGCGCCGGAGCGCGCGTCATCCCGCCCGGCTGCGGCGCCTGCATCGGCTGCGGACCGGGCGTCTCCGAGCAGCCCGACCAGGTCACGGTCTCGGCCATCAACCGCAACTACAAGGGTCGCAGCGGGCCCGGCCGGCTCTGGCTCGCCAGCCCGCTCACGGTCGCGGCCTCGGCCTTCACCGGGCGCATCACCGCCTACGTGCCGGGGATGTTCGCGCGCCAGCCGGTCCCGGCCGGCACGCCGCCGGGCGCCGGCGGCGCCCGCTGACGCCGGACGCCGGCTTGTCCGTCCGCCCGGCCGCTGCCCTCGTCGTCGCCGCCCTGTTGGCGGGAGCCGCCGTCGCCACCGGCGCGGTCCTGGGCACGCTCGGGCTCTCCCGGCTGCCGCTCTGGGACGAGGCCGGGAACCTGTGGGGCGCAGCGGAAGTGTGGGCCGCCGTGGCCGACGGACGCCTGCTGGACGCGGCCGCGCGTCTGAACGCGCAGGACCGTTGGCCGTTCGGCTTCTCGCTCGCGCTCCTGGTGCCGATGCTGCTCGGCGGCGGCGCGCGCGAAGCCGCCGTGGTGGTGAGCGCGGCGGCGTTCGCCGCCACCGCGCCGCTGCTGGTCTGGGCGGGAGCGGAGGTGGACCGCGGCGTGCGCGGGCTCCTCACGGGCGCCGTGGCGGGCGCGCTCTGGCTCGCCGCTCCGCTGCCGCGCGCGCTGGCGACCGTCGTCCTGCGCGAAACGACCGGCGCGGCGCTCTCGATCGCGCTGCTCGCGGCCTGGCTCGCGGCGCGGCGGCGGGGCGACCTCGGAGCCTGGCGGCGCGCGAGCCTGCTGCTGCTCGCACTCTTCTTCGTCAAGTCGAACTACGCGCTGCTGGCGGGCGTGGCGCTCGCCCTCCACGCCGCCCTCGATGCCGGCGGCGAGCGGCGGCGCGCCCTGCTCGCGCGGCTGCGCGGCGCGGTCCTCGACTCCGGCTGGCGCGCACCCGCGCGCTGGCTGGCGCTGGTCGTGGCGGCGGCCGGCGTCTCGCTCGCGGCCGGGCGCAATCCGGGCGGGCTGCTCTACGGCGCCCTGATCGTCGCCACCGTCGCCCTCGTGCGCGCGCACGGGCGCGCGCTGCTCAGCCCCGGGATTCTGCTGGCGCGATGGGCGCCGCCGGCGCGCGCGCTGGTCGAGTGCTTCGCGATCCCGGTCTGGCTCTGGTGCCTCTCTCCGGATCCCGTCCATCCGCGCAACCTGATCGCCTTCCTGGTCAACCGGGAGAGCACCTTCGCGGGCGACCGCCTGGAGGCGGCGCTCTTCTACCCCCGCGTGCTGGCCGGGCAGTTCGCGCCGGCCACCGGCCTCGGGTGGACGCTGGTCGCGCTCGCCGCGCTCGGCGCCGCGCTCGGCCTCCGGCGTCCGGGTCCGTCGCGCGGGCTGGCGAGCGCCGCGCTCGTCGGCGTCGCCCTGGTGGCGCTCCACCCGCTCAAGGAGCCGAGGTTCGTGGCCACGGTGGCCCCGGCCGTGCTCCTGCTCGCGGCGCGCACCGCCGGCCTGCCGCTCGCCGCCGCGGCCGGGCGGGCGGGACCCGGCGCGCGCGGCGCCGGGGCGGCGGGCCTGCTCCTGGCGCTCGCCGTCGCGCCGCTGGCCCTTCCCGGCGCGACCGCCGGGCGCCGACTCGAGGCCGATCATCGGCTGCTCACCGGCGACGCGGTCTTCCGCGCGCCGCTCGACGACCTGGTGGCGCGCGTCACGGCTCCGGCGTCCGAGGAGGGCGCACGTGTCGCGCTGCTGGGGGTCTCCAATCAGCTCTCCGACGGACTCGTGCGCTGGCAGGCGTGGCGCGCGAGCGGGCGCGAGGCGCCCCTGCTGCGGCCGCTGCGCGGGCTCGACGCGCGCGACCCTCCGGGGGAGGTGCGCGCTCGCCTGGCACGCTGGCTGACGAAGGGCCGCCCGGCGCGCATCGTCACCGTGCGGCCGCTGGCGCGCGGCGCCCTGGCGGCGAGCGAGGACTATCGGCGCTGGAACGCGTGGCAGGGCGAAGCGCTCGCCGCGCTCGCCGCGGACGCGGCCTGGCTCCCGCGCCAGCGTCGACGCTACCCGCGCGCGGGAGTCGAGATCACCACCTGGGTCCGGGCGCCGGGTCGCGGATGAGGCGAGCCCGGCGCGGCGCTCACCAGCGCCAGCTCGCCGAGACCGACCAGACCTGGGAGTGACCCGAGTAGCTGCCCTCGACCGCGGGATCCGCCTCCTGCGCGAGCGCCGGCTGGTCGGAGAGGTCGTGGTAGGACCAGCCGAGGTCGAAGCGCAGCCAGCCGACCGACCAGCCGGCGCCGGCCGCGTAGACCCAGGCGTCGCCGCGCGGGGCGCCGGGATCGATGGCGCTGGCGGTCACCGGCGAGGGCTCGTAGGCCACGCCGGCGCCGAGCGACCAGGCGGGAGAGAGGACGATTTCCGCGCCGGCCCGCACCGAGACGGTGTCGTCCCGGCCCGCCCGGCGCCCGATCTCGAAGCCCGGTCCGAGCTTCCCGGGCTCGTCGGTCGCGACCGGTGCGTCGGCCGCGCTCCAGCGCGCGAGCTCGGCGTCGAGCTCGAGCTTCAGCCGCTCGCCGGCGGCCCACCAGACGCCCGCGGCGAGGCGCGCCGGGAGCTCCTCGGAGAGCCGGCTCGAGCCGGGGGCGAGGCGCGCCGACTCGGCCGCCAGCACGTCGGCGGGCAGCGCCCCGGGATCGCGGATCAGGTAGTTCAGGTCGCCGCTGCCCTCGATCTCGACCGCGCTCTTCCAGACCGCGCCGAAGCCCCAGCGCGACGACTCGTAGTGGGCGCCGAGATCCCAGCCCAGGCCGTCGGCGGTCGCCTCGGCGAGCCGGTCCACCTCGTATTCCAGAGGATCGGCCGCGCCCGGCGCGGTCGCGACACGGGCGTCTCCGAAGCCCAGGCTGCCGCGCACCCAGCGCAGGCCGCCGCCCACGCTCCAGCCCTCGGTCAGGCGCCAGGCCGCCACCGGATGGAGCTCCAGCAGGCGCTGATCTCCCCGGCGCGCGACGTAGCGGCCGGGAAAGTCGAAGGTCTGCCAGTCGACCAGCTGCCAGAGCGGGCTGTCGAGGCCCAGCCCGAGCGCGAGGCGGGCCTCGGGGCGGCGCCAGGTCAGGTAGAGGGCGGGCGGGAACTGGATCTGGTGCTCGGCCTTGGCCGCGCCGGTGGCGCTCGACCAGCGATCGGTCGGCGCCTCGAAGTCGAGGCCGGCGAGCAGACCGACGCCGGAGGAGCGGGCGATCGCGGCCGGGTTGTAGCCGACCGCGGCGGGGTCGTCGGCGCGCGCCACGAAGGCGCCGGCCTGGCCGGTGGCGCGGCCGCCGTGCTGGAAGCGGCCGAAGGAGGCCGCGTTCGCGCCGGCGGCGGGCAACAGGCCGAGGACGGCGAGGGCGAGGGCGGCGCGGGGCGACATGGTCGGGACCTCCGGTCGGTGCACTGGGCGGGGAGTTTAGCCGCTGGCCGACGGCTCCGCGCGAGGGCGACGCCGCTTGAGGCGCGCCGCCCCGGTTGCTAGAGTCGGTTTCCGCTCCCCGGGGCACCATGATCGTCGAGAAGCGCCGCATCGGAGACCACACGATCCTCGCCGTCGAAGGCGTGATCAAGCTCGGCGAGAGCGCCCAGTTCCTCGCCGAGACGCTCGAGCGCCTCCTCGAGGAGGCCGACGGGCACGTCCTGCTCGACCTCGAGCGGATCAACTACATCGACTCGACCGGCATCGGCGAGCTGGTCGGTTACCTGGGCCGCTTCGGGGAGCGCCAGCGGCGCCTGGTGCTCGTGCACCCCTCGGAGCGCATCCGCCGCCTGCTCCAGGTGGCTCAGCTCGACGACCTGTTTCCCACCTACGACGATCTGGAGGCGGCGACCGCTGCGGAGTGCCGCTGAGCCGGGGCACACCCCGCTCGCCTCGGTCCTGCGCGGGCCGGCCCTCGTGCTGGGGCTCGCGGTCGTGGCCGCGGGCTGCGCGGCGATCGAGCGGCGGCTGGACGGGCGCTCGGAGTTCCGGCGCGTCTCGGCCAACGTCGCCTTCGAGATGATGCGCGACTCGCCGGGCCTGCCCGTGGTCGACCTGCGCGAGCCCGAGGAGTTCGGCGGACCGACCGGCCACCTGCGCGGAGCGCGCAACGTGCCGCTCGCCGATCTCGAGCGCCTGCTGCGCGACGCCGCGCACTACCGCAAGCTGCGTCCGCTGCGCGAGTCCACCTTCCTCGCCTACTGCCGGGAGCTCGACAGCTGCGCGGAGGAGGGCATGCGCCGCTTCGTCGCCGCCGGCTACCGGAACGCGGTGATGATCGACGGCGGCATCGAGGCCTGGAGCCGCGAGGGCTACGGCGTGCTCGGCCCGGGCGCGCAGGCGGCCGGGGACTCGACGCGCAGCGAGATCGGCACCACCCACTGGCGCCGCGTCTCCGACGGGCAGCTCTTCGAGGGGGGACGCGAGCAGGCCACGGGCCTGTTCGTGGCGGGGCGCCTCAAGGGCGACCGCTTCGTGCCCGCGGGAGGCGTGGAGGGGATGGGCGAGTTCTGCATCGCGCTCGAGCGTCGCTCGCCGCGCCGGCCGCGCACGGGGTGGCTCGAGCTGCGCGACGGCCGTTACTTCGCCGATTCCAGCCCGCGCGACCCGGCGCGCCCGTACGTGCGCGGCTGCCTGGACGTCGAGGGCCGCTTCCTGCCCGAGTCCCGCGAGGTCTACTAGAGCCAGCGGAGCTTGCCAGGCCGGGCGGCGATCCGGGAGAATCGCGGCCTCGGCGGCGCCGGCCGCCGCCGGGATTCCCGTGAAATCGCCGTTCGAGGAGACCTCGTCGCCGTGGCTGCCGTGGCCCGAATCGCCCTGCTGACCGGAGGCTCGACGCCGGAGCGCGACGTCGCGCTCGCGGGCGCCGCCCAGGTGGCGCCCGCGCTGCGTTCGCTCGGGCACCGCGTGACAGTGATCGACACCGCGGAGGGCCCGCTCGACGCGGAGCGCGAGAGCGAGGTGCTCGGCCCCTCGATTCGCCGCGAGCCGCCGTCCCCGGAGCACCTGCGCGAGCTCGCCCGCCGCGAGGACCTGCCGCGCCTGATCGCCGAGCCGGCGCTCGCCGGCGCCGACCTGGTCTTCCTGGTCCTGCACGGCGACCAGGGCGAGGGCGGATCGCTGCAGGCCCTGCTCGGCCTCGCCGGCCTGCGCTACACCGGCAGCGACGCGCTGGGCAGCGGCCTCGCCATGGACAAGGAGGTCGGCAAGCGGCTGCTCGCCCAGGCCGGGCTGCCCCAGGCGCCCTGGGTGCGCTGGCCGGCCGAAGAGCCCGAGCTCGAGCCGCTCGGGCTGCCGTGCGTGGTCAAGCCGTCCCGCGCCGGCTCGTCGGTCGGGGTCTCGGTGGTGCACTCGGCCGCCGAGCTGCCGGCCGCGGTCGCCGCCGCGCTGGAAGTCGACCACGAGGTCCTGGTCGAGAGCTTCCTGCCCGGCCGCGAGTTCTCGGTCGGGGTCGTGGGGGAGCGAGCGCTCGCGGTCGGCGAGATCGTGCCGCGCCACGAGATCTTCGACTACGAGTGCAAGTACACCCCCGGCATGTGCCGGGAGATCTTCCCCGCCGAGATCGCGCCCGCGCTCGCCGGGCGCATGCAGGAGCTCGCGCTCGCCACCCATCGCACGCTCAAGCTGCGCGATTTCTCGCGCGTGGACTTCAAGCTCGCCGCCGACGGGACGCCGTGCGTGCTCGAGGCCAACACGCTGCCGGGCATGACGCGCGGCAGCCTGCTGCCCCAGTCGGCGGCGGCGGTGGGCCTCGGCTTCGTCGAGCTCTGTGCCGAGCTCTGCGCGCTCGCGCTCGCGCGCTGAGGGCGCCCCGCCCGCCCCAGAAAGAAGAAGGGCGGCCCGCGAGGGCCGCCCTTTCGACACGGGGAGAGCCGGTCCGGCCTACTGGAAGTAGTCGACGTTCAGGTTGTAGTACTTCCAGCCGTACTGCAATGCCTCCGGTCCCTCGCCGGTCGGCCACGAGCCGGTGGCGAAGAACATGCCGCCCACCGTGAACGAGCCCCGGTTGATGGCGATCGACTTCTGGGCCCGGATCGAGCCGCCCGCGGTGCGCAGCGTGAACCACACCCGGCGCGCGACGCCGTCCCACTCGTAGTGGACGTGGTAGGTGTTGCCGGGCTGGCTGGCCGGGCCCGAGTCGACCTGCGTGACGACGCCGTACTTGACCTGGAAGCGCATGACGCCGGCGCTCCTCGAGGCGATCAGGTACCCGAACAGCCCGCTCGACCAGCTCGAGCCGTTCTGGAGCCACATGTGGATGTGGGTCTTCTTGGTCGGATCCCAGTTGTGGTGGTAGACGTCGAAGTCGACGACGATCTTGCGGAACTGGCGGCCGGAGACGCGGCCGTCCGAGAGCGACGTCTTCCAGAACTTGTTGTAGCGGGTGCACTCGAGGAACTGGCCCGGGAGGCGGAAGTTGAACTGCCCGCCGGGCGGCGGCGGCGGCGGCTCGGCACCCGGCTGCTCCAGGGTGGAGTTGGCCAGCGAGTCGGTGGCCAGGATCGGGCGCGTGTCGCCGTTGGTGGCGTTGTGGCGCACGCCCACCACGTAGTAGGAGCGGTTGCAGGAGAACTTCGCCCAGGAGCTCGGCGGCACCTCGAGGGCGGGCGTCGTCCCGGTCGGTCCGAAGATGTCGGCGGCGACGAGCGAGGAGTAGGCCGGGATCGCGAAGGCGACGCCGGAAGCGATCATCGTGCCGCCGGCACTGTGCACGTCCATGGTGCAGGCCGCGGCGGTGGTGCCCAGGTTGAAGACGCCGAGGTCGGTGACCACGCCGCTGTTGGCCCCGCGCTCGAGCCCCTGCAGGAACGCCGCGCTGTCGGCGGGGCGCACGTTCGACGACGAGATGGCGGGCAGGTCCACGTGCTTGAGATAGGCGCCCGGCTTCTCGTACACCAGGCGGCCGCCAACGATCAGCCCGGCGGTGCCCGGGAAGAGCTCGAGCATGCCCGCCTTGTCGACCGGCAGGGTCGCGACCGGCACGGTCGTAATCGAGGTCCCGCCCGCGGCCACGTAGAAGACCGGGAAGGGGCCCGCCGGCAGCGGGCTGCCCGAGACGTTCTGCTCGATGAAGCGGTAGCGGAGACCGGTGATGTTGACCTGGTCCTGGTTCGAGAGGACCACCTGCGTCTTGCGCAGGACTCCGTCTCGGGTCACGTTGGCGGCGGGAACGTACACGACGCCGGCCAGGGCCGGGTGCGCGGCGGCCGCCACGAGCGCGGCGACGAACGCGAAGCGAGCTGCTCTCATCCGGGACTCCTTTGCTACCAAAGTTGGTGGACTGACTCCCTCGCCCCGTACGAAAAAGTCATGTAAGTGTAACACGAATAACCCGTTCCGAAGCAAGGCCGGGTCTGTGGAGGAGGCCTCCGGGCGGGCGTGGAGGGCCTCACCGGTGGGCCGGCGACCGGCCGCCTGCTGATAGCCTCCTCGACCGCCATGGCCGCGACCCGCCGCATCCGCATCGCCCACAGCCCAGATTCCGACGACGCCTTCATGTTCTACGCCCTCACCCAGGGCGTCCTCGACATCGACGGGCTCCAGATCGACCACGTGCTCTCCGACATCGAGAGCCTGAACCAGGCTGCGTTCGACGGCGCCTACGAGATCACGGCGCTCTCCTTCCACGCCTACGCCCACCTGGCCGACCGCTACCTGCTGATGCCCTCCGGGGCGAGCTTCGGGGACGGCTACGGACCGGTCGTGATCGCCACCCGCGAGGTCGGCCGCGAGGAGCTGCCCGGCCTGACCACGGCGGTGCCGGGCGAGCTGACCACCGCCGCGCTCGCGCTCAGGCTCTGGCAGCCTGCGGCCAGGACGCGCGTCGTGCCCTTCGACAGCGTCTTCGAAGAGGTGGCGAGCGGCCGCGCCGACGCCGGCGTCGTCATCCACGAGGGGCAGCTCACCTTCGAGCGGCGCGGCTTCGTGCCGGTGGTGGACCTCGGGGCTTGGTGGCAGCGCGAGACCGGTGGGCCGCTGCCGCTCGGTGGCAACGGCATCCGGCGCGACCTCGAGCCGGAGCTGCGCCGCCGCCTGTGCCGGCTGCTCACCGAGAGCATCGCCTACGGGCTCGAGCACCGTGCCGAGGCGCTCTCCTTCTCCTCGCGCTACGCGCGCGAGCTCGAGGGCGAGCCGGCGCTCCAGGACCGCTTCGTGGGCATGTACGTCAACGACTGGACGCGCGACTACGGCGAGGCCGGGCGCCGCGCCGTGCAGCTCCTGCTCGACCGCGGCGCGGAGGCGGGCGTGCTGCCGCGGCGGGTCACGGCGGAGTTCGAAGCCGTCGCATGACGGCGCCGCGCGCGGTCGTCTTCGACCTCGACGGCACGCTGGTCGACTCGCGCCACGACCTCGCCGAAGCGGTCAACCGGACCCGAGGCGAGCTCGGCCTGGCGCCGCTCGCGCTCGCCGAGGTCGTGGGCATGGTCGGGCAGGGCGCGCGCGAGCTGGTGCGCAAGGCGCTCGGCGGCGCGCCGCCGAGCGAGCTGGTCGAGCGCGCGCTGACGATCTTCCTGGCGCGCTACGAGCCGATCTGCACCGAGCGCACGCGGCCGTACCCGGGCGTCTCCGCCCTGCTCGAGGAGGAGTCCCGGCGCCGCCCGCTCGCGGTGCTCACCAACAAGCCGGAGCGGCCGACCCGCCGGATCCTCGAGCGCTTCGGCTGGACGCCCCGGTTCCGCCACGTGATCGGTGGCGACACCCTCGCCGCGCGCAAGCCGCAGCCGGACGGCCTGCTGGAGATCGCGCGCCGGCTGGGGCTCGAGCCGGCCGAGGTGGCGATGGTCGGCGACAGCGCGATCGACCTCGCGACCGCGGCGGCGGCGGGTTCGCCGTTCGTGCTCGTCGAGTGGGGGTTCCTGGGCGCGGCCGAGGGCGCGGGTCTCGGGGACGTCGCGCGCGCCGGCGACGTCGAGGCGCTGCGCCGCTGGCTGGCGGGCTGAGCGGCGGCGCGGCGATCAGTAAGCGGTCAGGAAGCCCGAGACCGGGCCCGCCTGCGCGGCGCGGCGCGCGACGCAGATGTCCACGATGCCGAGCACCTGGTCGAGCACGATCTCGCCGCCGGGCAGGGCGGCCGTGCGCGGGCGGAAGAACTGGTCGGCCTCCTTGCGGTGCTCGGCGTCGCAGAAGCCGACCGCGGTGTAGGCCAGGGCGGCCGTGAACTGTGCCGGGAGCCGGGCGGCGAGATCCTCGAACGATCCCCGGGTCCAGTCGAAGAGCCGCTGTCGGCTGTCGCGCTCGGCGATCATCGTCCACAGCATCCAGCCCGCCTCGCGCAGGTCGAAGCGGCCGGATGCGAACAGCTCGAGCGCGCGGTCGACCAGCGCCGGCTCGCGGAACGAGCCGAGCGCCTCGAGCAGGCTGCGCCGGGCGCGCGCGTCCTGCTCGCGCCCCGCGGCGTCGAGCAGCCGGTCGAAGAGCGGCCCGTCGCCGTGGCGGGCGGCCACCTTCAGGTAGGCGGCGACGAGGTCGGGGGCCAGGGCCGCACGGTCCGCCAGCCAGCGCTCGACGCGCAATCGGACCGCGGCCGCGAGCTCGGCGTCCTCGCCCGGCCCGGTGAGCAGCGCCACCAGGCCCGGGCGCAGCAAGGCGTCGTCGCCGGGCTCGCCCGGGCGCGAATCGACGCCGAGCGCCTCGAGTCGGGCGCCGAAGACGGCGGCCAGGAAGCGCCGGTAGTGCGGGCGCGCGGCGTCGGAGACCAGGTGGTCGTCGATCGACTTGGCGATCTCGATCGCCGACTCGACGACGCGCCGGTGGGGGCTCGCGGCGAAGCGCGGCAGGAGGCCGAGGGCGGCCTCGGGCGGGAGCTCGCCGGCGGCGAACAGGCGCGCCGCGTCCTCGAGCAGCGCGATCTGCTCGCCCGCGTCGAGCCGGTCGGCGTGCTCTGCGGCGCGCGCCAGCAGGTCGCCCTGGTAGGCGGAGAGGTAGTAGCCGATGCCCTCCTCGTTGCCCGCCACCCACTGCGGACAGAACGGCAGGTCGACCGTCTGCCGCTCGGCCTCGAGCAGGACGCGCACCGACTCGACGCGCGGGTCGGAGCCGATCCGGAGCCGGATCGGAATCGCCCAGCGCGCGGGCGCCTGCGCCGGCGTGCCGAGCGGCAGGTACCTGCGCTGCGCGAGCTCGAGGCGCGCCGGTCCGCCCTCGTCGCAGCGCAGTGCGAACGAGACCGTCGGGGCGCCCGGCTGGTCGAGGAAGCTGGCGAATGCGCTCGCGACCTCGGGCCCTCCCTCCTCTGCGAGCGCGGCCAGGAAGTCGGCGGAGGTGGCGTTGCCCCACGAGTGGCGCTGGAGATAGCGGCGGATGCCGGCCCGGAAGCGCTCCGGCCCCATCCAGGCCTCGAACATCTCGAGCAGCGAGGCGCCCTTGCCGTACGCGATGCCGTCGAAAGCGGTGACGATGTCGTCCTTGCTCGCGATCGGCCGGCGCACCTGGCGCGCGGAGGCGAGGCTGTCGGCGCCTACCGCGCGTCCGCGCCGCTCCGCGCGTTCCGCCGCGGAGAACCACTCCGGCTTCCACGCGGCGATCACCTTGTCCGAGATCCAGCTCGCGAACCCCTCGTTGAGCCAGATGTCGTCCCACCAGGCCAGGGTGACCAGATCGCCGAACCAGAGGTGGGCGTTCTCGTGGCCGGCGGTCGAGGCGTAGCCGCGGCGGGGGGCGAGGGCGGCGTTCGCCGGATCGACGAGCAGGACCCGCTCGGCGTAGGTGATCAGCCCCGGGTTCTCCATCGCGCTGAACGAGACGGTCTGCGGGATGACGAGATTGTCGAGCTTGGCGAACGGATGCGGGATCTCGAAGTAGTCCTCGAGGCGCGCGAGCAGCGCGCCGGTGGTCTCGGCGGCGTAGCCGGTCCTGCCCTCGCGGCCGCGGGGCACGACGATGCGCACCGGCGTGCGCGCGCGGCCCCAGACGCCGGCGTCGACGGCCACGAACGGTCCGACGCCGAGCGCGATCAGGTAGGAGGGCAGGGGCGGCGTCTCGGCGAACTCCACCGCCTTCATGCCTCCCTCCTCCTCGCGCTCGGCCACCACCGGCGTGTTGGAGACCGCCATGTGCTCGCGTCGCACGTGCAGGGTCAGCCGCCAGGGCGTGCGGAACGAGGGCTCGTCGAAGCAGGGGAAGGCGCGCCGGGCGTCGGTCGCCTCGAACTGGCTGTAGGCGTACCACTCGTCGCCGTCCTGCTGGCGGAAGAGGCCCTCGGTCTCGACCGGATCGAGGCGGCCGCGGTACGCGATCTCGAGCGTGGCGGCTCCGGCCGGCACCTCGCGCTCGAACTCGAAGCCGACGAAGTCCTCGCCGCCCGGCAGGACGCGCGCGGCGAAGGCCTCGCCGCCGGCGAGCAGGCGCGCCTCGCCGATCTCGAGCGCGGTGGCGTTGAGCCAGAGCCGCGCCGCCGGACGCTCGAGCACGATCTCGGCCGCGACGCGGCCGTCGAAGGTCTCGAGCTCGGGCCGGACGGTCAGGTCGACGGTCATGCGCACCGGCCGGGCACCGGCAGGCAGGCGCAGCTCGGGGGGCGCGACGGGTTCGGCGGCGAGCGGGGCGGCGAGCGCGAGCAGGGCGAGCAGCAGGACGGGGCGGTGGCGCGGCGCGGGCACGGAGCGTCTCCTCGGGTTCGGGGCCGGCGGCGGGCCGGCGGTTCGGTCGCCGGTCAACGCACCGGCAGGCGGAACGGGTCGGGGAACAGCTCGCCCAGGCGCCGCTCGCGGCGCCGTCCGTCGGGGGCGGCGAGCAGGATCGGGAGCTCGGGGCCGGCGAACTCGGCGAGCGTCTCGCGGCAGAGGCCGCAGGGCGGCGCCAGGGGATCGGCGTCGGCGACCACCGCCACCGCCGCGAGCTCGCGCGTGCCGGCGGCGAGCGCGGCGGCCACCGCCGCGCGCTCGGCGCACAGGGTCAGGCCGAAGGAGCGGTTCTCGACGTTGCAGCCGACGAACAGGCGCCCATCGGCGGTGAGCACCGCGGCCCCGACGGCGAAGCGGCTGTAGGGCGCGTAGGCCGCCTCGCGCACGCGCGCGGCCGCGGCGACCAGGGGCTCCCAGTCCATGGCCGGGCAGGCTAGCACGGGGTGCGCGCGGCGGCGACCCGGATCGCGTAGGCTCGCGCTCCGCTCCGGCGGGAACCCGCGCCGCGCCCGCACGTAAAGAGGACGAGGACCGGCCGATGCCCAAACCCCTCCGCTCGACGCTGGTCTGGCTCGCGGTGCTGCTGGCCGGCGCCCTCGCCGTGGCCTGGGCCTTCCCGCGCGCGTTCCCGTTCACGCCCCGCGCCTGGACCGTGTCGCGCGAGGCCGCGCGGGAGATCGCGCTCGAGAACCTGCGCGCCCTGGGCCCGCTGCCGGCCGACCCCTACGTGGTGACGCGCATGGAGGACAACGCCCGGCTCGAGGTCCGCCTGCTGGAGCGGCTCGGCGCGGGCGGGCGCGGCACGGTCCTGGCCAGCGACCTGCCCGAGCGCGTCCTCGCCTGGCAGGTCACCGTCTACGGCGCGGGCGCCCACCCGCGGGACTGGAGCTACCAGGCCGAGGTCGGGCTCGACGGCCGCCTGCTCTCGATGCGGCGGGGCTTCCCGGCCAGCGAGCCGGGCGGCGCCCTGGCCGAGACGGACGCGCGCGCGCGCGCCGAGGAGTTCCTGCGCGGGCAGGGCGTCGATCTCGGTCGCTACGAACCGCCGGCGGTGCGGCGCAAGGACCTCGACAAGCGCACCGACCTCGCGGTGCGCTTCGTCGAGCGCGCGCGGGCGCTGGGGGAGCGCATCGGCTACGGGCTCGAGGTCTCCTTCGCCGGCGACGAGCTCGCCGGGTCCGCCTTCTTCGTCGACGATCCGGACGACGACCAGATCACGGTGGCGCTCCAGCCGATCGGGCTGTTCGGTCAGGTCGCGTTCTTCTCGACCTTCCTGGCCCTGCCGCTGGTGGCGCCGCTCTTCCTCCGGCGCTACCACCTGGGCGAGCTGGGCGTGAAGCGCGGCCTGCAGATCTTCGCCCTGTGCATGCTGCTCGGCCTCGCCTTCTTCGCCCAGGTCTCGAGGGGCTCGACCCAGGACTCGATCTGGGGCGTGCTCTCGCGCCAGCAGATGACCTGGGTGTGGGGCGCGCAGATGATGGTGATCTTCGTCGGACCGCTCGCCATCGCCTCGTTCCTCTCCTGGTCGACGGGGGAGTCGCTGTGCAGAGAGCGCTGGGGCCGCAAGCTCGCGGCGTTCGACGCGCTCTTCCAGGGCGACTGGGCGAACCGCACGGTGGCGCTCTCGTCGCTGCGCGGCTACGCAGCGGGCTTCGCGAGCGCGGCGGGCACGCTCCTGCTCGTGCTCCTCGCCCAGCGCGGGGGCGCCACGGCGCCGTTCGCCTTCCAGATGGGCCCGTTCTGGAACCACGCCCGCTTCCCGGGCATCGCCCTGGTGTTGTTCCTCATCCTGTTCGGGCTCTACACGACGCTGTTCGGGCGGCTCTTCCTGCTGCCCGCGCTGGTCCATCGACTCGGCCGCTGGGCCGGCGGGGGGCTGGCGACCCTGCTCACCAGCTTCGTCTTCTTCGCGCCGGTGATCCTGCTGCCGCTCAAGTCGGCGGCGCCGATCTGGATCGCCTACAGCGCGGTCACGGTCGTGCTCTTCCTGGCCACCGACCTGCTCACCACCTTGCTGGCCGGCATCACCGGCGCGGCGGTGCTCTCCGCCTACCCGCTCGCGGTGGCGGCCTCGCCCGCGGTCCAGCTCCAGGGCTGGATCGGCCTGCTGGCCGGGGCGGTACCGATGCTGCTCACCGCCCGCCATCTCGTCTCCGAGCGCGAGTTCGTCTACCGCTACGAGGACGTGGCGCCGCACGTGCGGCGCATCGCCGAGCGCGAGCGCCAGCGCGTCGAGCTCGAGACCGCGCGCAACATCCAGAGCTCGATCCTGCCCCAGCTGCCGGAGGCCATCCACGGCGTCGAGATCGCCCACGTCTACCTGCCCGCGACCGAAGTGGGCGGGGACTTCTACGACGTGCTCGGCCTCGAGGACGGCCGGCTGGCGGTGGCGGTGGGCGACGTCGCCGGCCACGGCGTCTCCTCCGGGCTCGTGATGTCGATGGCCAAGTCGGCGCTCGCCGTCCAGGTCACCTTCGACCCCGAGGTCGAGGCGGTGTTCCGGACCCTGAACCGCATGGTCTACCAGAGCGCACGCAAGCGCCTGCTGGCCACGCTCTGCTACGCGCTGCTCGACCCCGTCCGGCGCGAGATGAGGTTCGCCAGCGCCGGGCACCTGTTCCCGTACCGCATCCCGGGCGAGGGCCGCGTCGAGGTGCTGGAGTCGGTGGCCTACCCCCTGGGCGTGCGGCCGACCCTCGACGTCGTGCCGAGGCTGGCCCGGCTGGCGAGCGGCGACACGGTCTTCCTGTGCAGCGACGGGCTGGTCGAGGCACGCCGGGAGGGTTCCGACGAGCACTTCGGCTTCGACCGGCTCGAGCGCCTCCTCGCGGGCCTCGCCGGCCGCCCACCCCGGGCGCTGTGCGAAGCGGTGCTCGCCGAGCTCGCCGCCTTCGCAGGCGACTCGCCGCGCGAGGACGACCTCACCCTGCTCGCGCTGCGCATCCCCTGACCGGGTCCGCGGCTGGGATAGACTCCTCGCGCCGTCGTCCGACGGCATTCCTCTCGAGGAGGAGAACTTTTGAAGATCCACGAATACCAGGCCAAGGAGATCTTGCGCCGGTACGGCGTCGCGACTCCGCGCGGCCGGGTCACCGCGCGCGCGGCGGAAGCGCGCGCGATCTGCGAGGAGCTGGGCGGCAGGTGCGTGGTCAAGGCCCAGATCCACGCCGGCGGCCGGGGCAAGGGCGGCGGCGTCAAGCTCGCCAAGTCCCCGGACGAGGCCGAGCGCGCCGCGTCGCAGATCCTCGGCATGCAGCTCGTCACCCACCAGACCGGCCCGGAAGGGCAGAAGGTCCAGAAGGTCCTGATCGAGGAGCTGGCGGAGATCGTCGCCGAGCTCTACGTCGCGGTAACTCTCGATCGCGCCGGTCGCCGGCCGGTGGTGATCGCCTCGGCCGCCGGCGGCATGGACATCGAGGAGGTCGCCGCCAGCAACCCGGCGGCGATCCACCGCGAGCCGTTCGACCCGTTCCTGGGCCTGCTGCCGTTCCAGGCCCGCCGGATTGCGCGCGCGCTCGGCCTCAAGGGCGAGACCGCGGGCAAGGCCGCGCGGCTCGTCACCTCGCTCGCCCAGGCCTACGTCGAGATGGACGCCTCGCTCGCCGAGATCAACCCGCTGATGGTGACCGGCGCGGGGGAGGTCGTGGCGCTCGACGCCAAGATGAACTTCGACGACAACGCGCTGTTCCGCCACAAGGACGTGGTGGCGATGCGCGACCTCGCCGAGGAGAACCCGCTCGAGGTCGAGGCCTCGAAGTTCAACCTGAACTACATCAAGCTCGACGGCGAGATCGGCTGCATGGTCAACGGCGCCGGCCTGGCGATGGCGACCATGGACATCATCAAGCTCTACGGCTCCGAGCCCGCCAACTTCCTGGACGTCGGCGGCTCGGCCTCCCAGGAGGCGGTCACCAACGCCTTCAAGATCCTGATCTCGGACGCCTCGGTCAAGGCGGTGCTGATCAACATCTTCGGCGGCATCGCGCGCACCGACCGCATCGCGGGCGGCGTCGTGGCGGCGCTGCGCGAGCTGGGCGGCGTGCGCATTCCGGTGGTCGTCCGGCTGGAGGGAACCAACGTCGAGGAGGGGCGCAGGATCCTGCGCGAGAGCGAATTCCACTTCGTGGTCGCGGAGACGATGGCCGACGCGGCCCAGAAGGTCGTCGCGGCCGTGAAGGGGGGTGCGTGATGGCGATCTGGCTCAACCAGGACACGCGCCTGCTCGTGCAGGGCATCACCGGCAAGGAGGGCAAGTTCCACGCCCTCGGCTGCCGCGACTACGGCACGCAGCTGGTGGCCGGCGTGACGCCGGGCAAGGGCGGCGAGATGGTCGAGGGCATTCCGGTGTTCGACTCGGTCGCCGAGGCGCGCGCCGCGACCGGCGCCAACGCCTCGATGATCTTCGTGCCGCCGCCGTTCGCCGCCGACGCCATCCTCGAGGCCGCCGAGGCGGGCATCGAGCTGATCGTGGCCATCACCGAGGGCGTGCCGGTGGCCGACATGCTGCGCGTGGACGCCTTCCTCGCCGGGCACCCGAAGGCGCGCCTGATCGGACCCAACTGCCCGGGCATCATCACGCCCGGACAGGGCAAGATCGGCATCATGCCGGGCCACATCCACCGCCCGGGCCGGGTCGGCGTGGTGTCGCGCTCGGGCACGCTCACCTACGAGGCGGTCTGGCAGCTGACCGGTCTCGGGCTCGGCCAGTCGACCTGCGTCGGCATCGGCGGCGACCCGATCAACGGCACCAGCTTCCTCGACGTCTTCAAGGCGTTCGCCAAGGACCCCGACACCGACGCCGTGATCATGATCGGCGAGATCGGCGGCGACGCCGAGGAGACCGCCGCGGCGTGGATCGCCCACAACTACAACAAGCCGGTGGTCGGCTTCATCGCCGGCCGCACCGCGCCGCCGGGCCGCCGCATGGGCCACGCCGGCGCGATCGTCAGCGGCGGCAAGGGCACCGCCACCGCCAAGATGGAAGCGATGCGCGCCGCCGGCATCCACGTCTGCGACTCGCCCGCGGATCTCGGCAGCTCGATCGCCCGCGCCCTCGGCCGCGGCTGAGCGCACGCCGGCTTCCGCCTCCCAGCGACCGGCAGGGGCGCCCCTCCGGGGTGCCCCCGCCGGCCGCGAGCCTGCTTGACCGGCGCTCGCGGCTCGGCCAAGCTGGCGCGGACATGGCGCATCGCGTGCACGAGCTGGTGCGGGCGCTCGACCTCGCGCCGCACCCCGAGGGCGGCTGGTACCGCGAGGTCTTCCGCGCCGCGCGCGAGGTGGATCCGCTCGACGGCCGGCCGCGCCGCAGCGCGCTCACCGCCGTCTACTACCTGCTCGCCTCCGGCCAGCACGGCCGCTGGCACCGGGTCGAGTCCGACGAGGTCTGGTCCTGGATCGAGGGCGGCGGGCTCCGCCTGCACCTGTTCGACGCGGCGACCGGACGCGCCTCGGTGGCGCTGCTCGGCGCGGTCGGGGAGGCCTGCGAGCCGGTGCGCGTCACCCCCGCGGGCGTCTGGCAGGCGGCCGAGCCGGTCGAGGAGTACGCGCTCGTCTCCTGCTCGGTCGGCCCCGGCTTCGACTTCGCCGACTTCCGCTTCCTCGACTCCGACCCGGAAGCCCGCGCGCAGCTGGCCGCGGCGCGTCCCGACCTGCTGCGGCTCGACTGACCCTCCGCCGCCGCACCGGCGCGCGCAGGCGCCCCGGCGGGCGCGGGTTAGGATGCGCGCATGGGCGAGGTCGCCGGATTCAACGAGGGCTGGCTCGTGCTGGTCGGCGGCGGGGAGTTCTCGTTCGGCGAGACGCTCGAGGCCGACCGCGCCTGGCTCGAGCGGGCGCCCGCGGGTCCGGTCGGCTTCCTGCCCGCCGCCTCCGGCTCGGCCGACTACCCGAGGCACTTCGCGAGCTACCTGGGCGAGACCTTCGGCCGCGAGGTCGAGACCATCCCGGTCTACCGCGAGCGCGACGGCCGGCGCGGTCGCAACGCGGAGCGCGTCCTCGCCTGCGCGGCGGTCTACCTCGGCGCGGGTGTGCCCGATCAGCTGCTCGAGGCGGTGGCGCTCACCCCCGTGCACGAGGCGCTGCGTGAGAAGCTGGTGCGCGGCGGCGTGGTGGTCGCGATCGGCGCCGCGGCACAGTGCTGCGGCGCGGCGGTGCGCAGCCTCTCGGGCGGCAGCGTGCTGCCCGGCCTCGACCTCGCGCCCGGCCTGGCGATCGAGACCAACTTCGATCCCGCCCACGACCGGCGGCTGCGCCGGCTGCTCGGCGCCGACGGGGTGGAGCGCGGCGTCGGCCTGCCCGCAGGCTCCGCGCTGCTGCTCGCCTCGGGCGGGAGCTTCGAGGCGGTCGGGGACGTCTTCGCCCTCGCGACGGCAGAGTCCGACCTGGTGCCGATGCGCGGGGAGGGACGGGAATCGCACGGGCCTCTGCCCGGTTGACGTGCTCGAGCGAAAGGACCACGCCATGGAGCGCAAGCGTCTCGGCCTGCTGGCCATCTTCGCCCTCGGAGGATTCATGCTCTTCGGACTCATCGGCAAGGCCGACGAGCTCGCGCCCGGCGCGAAGCTGCCGTCGGTGACCGCCAACGACCAGGACGGCCGCGCGGTGGACCTCGCTGCCGCAGGCGGCAAAGGCTGGACGCTCGTCTACTTCTACCCCAAGGCCGACACGCCGGGGTGCACCAAGCAGGCCTGCTCGTTGCGCGATGCCTACGCCACCCTGACCGACAAGGGGGTGACGGTGTTCGGCGTCTCGAGCGACGACGAGGCGGCGCAGAAGGCGTTCCAGACCAAGTACAAGCTGCCGTTCACGCTGCTCGCCGACCGCGACAAGAAGGTGATGGACGCCTTCGGCGTGCCCCACATGGGCGGCTTCGCCAAGCGCCAGGCCTTCCTGTTCCGCGACGGCGAGCTGGTCTGGCGCGACCTCGCCGCCTCGACCGAGCGGCAGGCGGCCGACGTGCTGGCGGCGATCGCGGCCGGCGGCGCGCAGGGCTGAGCGCGGCCGCGCGCGCGGCGCTCCCGATCCCCTCGGTGCGGTCCGGACTCCGGAGCGCGACGATCCCGGTGCGATAGACTGCCGTCGCCCGCGCCGGACGCGAGTCCGCGGCGCGGACCCACGACAGGGCCGGGAAGAGCGCCTCCTCGACGGAGGCCTCGCGCCTCGTGCCCGGCGCCATCCCCGGCGCCATCCAGAACTGAGAGGGTTCTTCGCCATGGAGACGACGCTCGCCATCCTCAAGCCCGACACGGTCGCCGCGGGCAACAGCGGCAAGGTCCTGGCCCACCTCGAGCGCGAAGGATTCAAGCTCCGCGGCCTGCGCGTGCTGCACCTGACCCGCGCCCAGGCCGAAGGGTTCTACGCCGTCCACCGGGAGCGGCCGTTCTTCCGGTCGCTGGTGGAGTTCATGACCGAGGGCCCGGTCGTGCCGGTCGCCCTGGAGCGCGACAACGCGGTGGCCCACCTGCGCCAGGTGATGGGCGCGACCGACGTCGCCAAGGCCGAGCCCGGCACCCTGCGCAAGCTGTACGGCACGTCGATCGAGCGCAACGCCATCCACGGCTCGGATTCGGCCGCCAACGCGCAGATCGAGCTGGCCTTCTTCTTCGCGACCGCCGAGCTGGTCGCGGCGCGCTGAGCGGAGGTCGACGCGATGCTCCACACCCACGCCAGCGCGCCCGCCTCGAGCCTGCCCCCCGAGCGTCGCGGTCGCCCGCTCGGCCGCTTCTGCAAGGGCTGTCTCGCCGTCTATCCGCTCCTCGCCGCCCGGCACTCCGGCCGGCCCGAGCACGGCCGCGACCACGTCGCATCGACCTGTTCGTACGAGGGTCGCGCGTTCGCGCCCGCAGCGGACTGGTGGGAGCCCGCCGTGGAGGTGCTGCCCGCACCGGCGGCGCCGGCCGCCGGCTGAGCGACCCGCCTACTCGCGCAGCGCGCGCTCGAACTGCTCGGCGACCTGCTCGAGCTCGGCGGCGGATTCCGCCTGCCAGGCGCAGCCGAAGCGCTCGCGGAGCAACTCGTTGACGGGCCCGAGCTGCAGCTCGCGCGCCGCGGCGCGCAGGACCTCCCAGTCGTCGCGCAGCTCCTCGAGCTCGTCGAGCTCGGCCTCGCTCGCGTAGTCCCACGCGGCGCGCGCCGCGGAGCCCCCGGCCGGAGCGTGATCCCCGCCGAGGTAGGTGGACAGGAAGAGCGCGAGCCGGGGGAGGTCCTCGGGCCG